>JADMIO011449838.1_pt1 | contig 70470 bp, 74 predicted proteins | sample 8958161 | NCBI WGS metagenome assembly JADMIO01 (sample SAMN16585339, study PRJNA669376) | soil metagenome | isolation source: Crop rotation soil | place: USA: Cullars Rotation, Alabama | collected 2011 | reverse complement strand
CCGCGACTTCAAGTCACGTGAATTCCAAGCTTCGGATCCCACTGTGCTGGAAAGAGCAGTTTCTCGCATAAGCCGAATTCTTTCGCTGTCGCAGCTAAGAATTCTTTTGCTTGTTTTTTTGAACGGAAAAAACCGAGGAAATTCTCAAGATCAGCGATATCAACTGTTTGGAGTGATTCAATACTGACCGTTTCATATCCGTCTTTATTTGTCATTTTTTTTACACCGACCAATTCTCGTTTGTTCCGCAGCATTCTGTTATAAAGTGGCAGCAGTTTCTTTATTGTTTGGGCTTCAAGAAACAGTGCGCCGAGTTCTCCTGCAGTTATTATTGTTTCAATACTTTCAACTTGTTGGGCAATACTCATTTCCGTGCCAGAGCGGAGATCGCCTGAGAAGTGGGATAAGACACGATCTTTAATATTCACACTCTTACCGACGTATAACGGCATGCCATTCTCACCATAGAATGTATAGACACCAGGAAGTTCAGGGAGACTGTCTAAGTCTGCCTGCTTAAGTTTAATTGGTGTACTTGGATGTCGTAGTGCGGTCTGGACAGCTTTGGTGAAGGTTTCCTCTGGGAAACTCTGCCGGGCATTTTGATAAAACTGCCATAAAACGTTCGCATCGTCAAAGGCTCGATGTCTCTTATTGTAAGTAAAACCGAAGCGCTCAATGATAGCATCCAAGTTATGATGCGTCATGCGAGGATAGAGGAGACGGGAGAGTTTAACCGTACAAAAATGCCTTAAGGTAAAATCGATATTCTCACGGTTGAACTCATATTTGAGAAACCCATAATCAAAACGGACATTATGTGCGACAAAGACACAGTCAACCAGTATTTCTAATATGTCTTTATGGATGTGCCGAAATAACGGTTGGCCCTCGAGGTCTTGTGCGGTGATTCCTGTCAGCATTTCTATCTCAGGTGGTATATGGGTTTCAGGATTAACTAATGAGCGATATGTTTGAACAACTTTATTATCTTCAACTCGAACAATACCGATTTCTATAATTCTTCCGTACCTGGCAGAAGTACCGGTTGTTTCGATATCTACAAAGGCGAGTTTATCAGGCAGCATGACGTTGATTCTATCAATGTTTTTTCCTTCCTGCAAGCCGAACAATAAAGGCACTATGAGTTGTGATCAGTAAAATTTATTTCATACTTCATAAATTATATTTCATACTTTATACTATTATTGTGGAGTCAATTTATCTTGAAATTACTATCATAATTTGCCTAGCTGCCGGTCTTTCTATACTGTTTAGGCTTCTTAAACAGCCGTTAATTTTGGCATACATAGTAACCGGTATACTGCTTGGTCCTTTACGGCTGTTTGATCTTCATCATCATCTTACGTTGGAGTCTCTGGGTCAGCTTGGGGTCACCTTTCTCCTTTTCATGTTAGGGCTTGAGTTGAAGATACGGGAACTAAAAACGATCGGGCTGCCGGCACTTATTATCGGTACTATGCAAATGTGGTTTACGTTTGTTTTGGGTTTTTTCCTTGCTTTCTTTCTTGGGTTTGGTACGCTTCCGTCGGTATACATCGGTATAGCGCTTTCTTTTTCAAGTACTATCCTTATTGTCAAAAGTTTATCTGACCGAAAAGACCTCAACAGCCTTCACGGTAAGTTGAGCATAGGCATCCTGCTTATGCAGGATTTTTTTGCAGTGCTGACGATTATTATGTTAAATGGCATAAAACCGGGAGTGGATGCAGGTGCGCTATTAGTAAATCTTGGATTTATTATCGGTAAAGCAATTCTGTTGTTCGGATTTGTCATGTTTGCGAGCATCCATATTGTGCCCAAAATTGTCCACAGTCTTTCTCGTTCTCAAGAACTGTTATTTCTTTTCAGCCTCGCGTGGGTTTTTGCTCTCACCGGCTTGGTAACTTCGCCGCTTCTTGGTTTTTCCATAGAAATCGGTGGTTTTCTCGCAGGACTCGCGCTTGCTAACTGTGCCGAAAACTTCCAAATTGTCGCCAGGATGAAAGCGCTGCGGGATTTCTTTATCACGATCTTTTTCGTTATGGTTGGTATGAGTATGTCTTTTAGCAATCTCTCAACAACGCTTATGCCCACAATCGTTTTTTTCCTTTTCATGCTTTTTGGAAAGCCGTTGTTAATAACGTTGTTAGTAGGACTTTTGGGGTATAAAAAACGGACCTCGTTCTTGGTAGGGAACAATATGGGACAAATATCCGAGTTCAGTTTTATCCTCATGTTCTTGGGAAACAAACTTGGTTATATTGAGTCCAGTATGGTTACAACGATTCTTTTTGTCGGCATACTTAGTTTTTTGACATCTTCCTATGTCATGAAACACTCAAACGAGCTTTTCAAAAAGCTTGAACCATATCTAGACAAAATTGAATTTGGTGAAGCAAAACAAGTAAAATTCTCAACGTCACCATTGGATGAGATGAAGAATCATATTATTATTGTTGGTGGACATCAAATGGGGCAGCGCTTGTTACATGAGTTAGAGGAAGTGAAGAAGGATATTGTTATCGTCGATTTCGACCCGGATATTGTTAGAAAACTTGCCAAAAAACACGACAACGTGCTATTCGGGGATATTGCGGATCCGGAGATTCACGAGCGAATACATCTGGATAAAGCAAAAATTGTTATTTCAACTGTTCCGGATTTGGAGGACAATCTTTTGTTATTGCGCAGCATAAATCACTCGAACAAAAAAGCTAAAGTTGTAGTTATGGCGCTTGAAAATGAAGACGCAAGAATTCTGTATAGTGCCGGTGCAGATTATGTCGTATTGCCGCATGTGGCAGGGGGGAAGTACTTAGCGAAAATGATAAAAGATAATAATCTAGAGAATGTTGAATGGCATAAGAAGAGGGATATGGCATACATCACATGATGACTGTTTATAATTTTTTGCTTCTCTACTCTCTATAGCGTATAATTTGTGTCAACTGATATAGCAGAAAATAAACAAGTTGCTGTTTATCTTTTTGTTTATCAATATTTTGGACGTTTGTAAGACGAAGCGTTCTACGGATTTTTTCAGTAGGCGCTGCCTGGATATCTTATAAGGTATACATGTAGTGCCTACTGAGGAAGTAAAAAAGTTACGAAAAAGGAGGTAGCTGTGACATTTCGTCAATTCATGAATGCAATTTTAATTGCAGCTGGGACAGGTATACTAGGTACCGGATTGGCAGCTGTATTCTGGACAATCGGAGGCATTCAGCCAGATTTTTTGTTAGTTGGAGGAAAGTGGCTCGAGGTTTTTGCACTGTCATTCGTAGCTATCGCGTTCTATGAGGCAATACGTCCTCTCCGCCCCTGAGTGTTGGTTTCACGCAGACGTCTCATCGCGTTTGCCGCAGAGCCTGCTCGGGGGCTTTTGCGTTTAGTTATTATTCTTCAGTGTCAGTGGAGGTTCCAATTGTTGATTGGTTTTCTTTCATATAATCTATAACTTCATGTAATCTTTCTCCATCCAAAATGAGTTCAATATTGTGCCAAGACTTGTTTATTCTATGATCTGTGAGTCTATCTTGCGGAAAGTTGAATGTTCTAATTTTTTCAGACCGCATACCTCGTCCGACTTGCGTTGACTTCAGTGAACTGATTTCCCCATGGCGTTTTTCAACTTCAATTTCCCACAGTTTGGCGCGAAGCAGTTTCATCGCGATATCGCGGTTTTGAATTTGCGATCGTTCGGATTGGGATGTAACGACGATGCCTGAAGGTGTGTGAACGAGGCGTACAGCGCTTGAAACTTTATTTACATTTTGTCCACCGTGACCCCCAGCGCGGAACGCTGAAAACTCGATCTCTTCCGGATTAATATGTAAGTCAAGATCTTCAAGTTCCGGAAGTATGGAAATAGTCGCTGTTGACGTGTGCACTCGTCCACGTTTTTCAGTAGTCGGAATACGCTGTACGCGGTGTACGCCTGCTTCATATTTTAACGCGCCAAATACATCATGCCCTGAGATCTTGATGACCTTTTCATCCACAAGTTCTACTTTTAATCCTTTCTCTTGTGCGTAACGCACATACATCCTCATCAGTTCGTCTGCCCATAACTTAGCTTCGTCTCCTCCGGCGGCTCCTTTGACCTCAAGAATAACATTGCGGCTATCTAAGTCATCGCCAGTGGATGTTTGTGAGGATTGGAGCGAGTCTTCAAGCGCCTTTTTTTGTGCCTCAAGCTCTGCAATCTCTTGTGACGCAAGATCAACCATAGAGGGATCCTCTAAGAGTATCTTAGTTTCTTGTATTCTTTTGTCGAGCTCTTCGATTTGTGTATAACGGTAGTCAGTCATAGGGAAATAATCGTTTTGCGGGATCGAAGAATCTTTCCTGTCAAAGATCCTTCGCTTACGCTCAGGATGACAGATTAGAATAGCTACTTCATTGACATTAACATGTCGCGGAGTGACTTGGGGGTATCATCTTTCTTCTTCTTTTCCTCTACTTTTTTCGTTTGAGCAGCTTTAAATGCTTCTGCCTGCTCACGTTTCTTTTGGAAGCGGTCTATCGTTGATCTCTGATCTACAAAGCGTTGCTCTCCTGTATAAAACGGATGACAATCGTAGCAAAGCTCGACATGAATTTTGTCTTTTGTTGAGCCGACAGTGAATTTGTTTCCACAAACACAGATAACTGTTGCTTCTTCGTAATATGTTGGATGGGTATTTGCTTTCATCTCTGTATTATAGCGGAAAAGTGATACTTATTCAAGGCCAGATCCATTAGTTTGTCATTCCCGCGAAAGCGGGAATCCAGGAAGTTTGGATCCTCGGGTCAAGCCCGAGGATGACTTGGGTTATTCTATTTTCTCCTTGAATGCTGTTATGAGCCTATGGAGTGGGTGGGAGGGGACTTTGCCCTCAGCGATGAATATACCAAGAAAGACAAATATTCCTCCCAACAGGTATGAAACGGTGATGGTTTCTCCCAAAAGCGGCATGGCAACAACTGCGGTAATTATCGGATCGAGGTAGGAAAAAATGCCGATTTCTGATGCAGGCAATTGTTTAACCGCGAAGGCATGGAAAAGCCATGCCATACCTGATGAGAAAAGGGCGCCATATATGATACCGACTGCTGACCGAGTATTCCAATCGAATATATATCCTGGCTGCTGCATTTCCCAAAACATCATTGGCAGGAAAAAGAGCTGTCCGATAAAAAATGTCCAAAAGGTTATGGTTGCAGGAGAATAGTGCGGCACGAGACGTTTGATTATAAATAAATGGATAATGGCCATGATAGTCGAAAGAAGAAAGAAAAAATTACCAGTTACGTTTCCGCTCCAACCGCTTTCAATAATTGGCCGAAGGACGATAGCTAGTACGCCAATAAGGCTGAGAACTGTCCCATAAATTACTTTTTTATTGATTCGTTCATGAAGTAGTCTGCCTGATGCAATAATAATAAAAACTGGACCTGCAGCTCCGATTATTGGTACATTGATGCTTGGAGCGAACTGTAAACCGAACAGAAAGAAGCCAATATGCAGCGGAACACTGACAAATGCAGCAGATAGAATGAGGAGGAAGTGTTTTTTTTGTACTTTCAGATATTTTGCTGCTAAGGGGAGAATAAATATTGAGGCGAAGAAAAAGCGCAAGAAACCAAGGGTGAATGGTCCGACACTTTCAAGTGACCATTTAAAGATCGGTGGTGCTGCCCCCCAGATAATGCTGGTTGTGATCAGCGCAAGGACAGCGAGGTGTATTTTTGTGAGTTTCATGGGGCAGGTGTCAGTTTATTATTTCAGAAGTGTAATTACTTCCTCAAGGGGTAATTCTTTTTGCTCTCTGGTTTCCATGTTTTTAAGCTGCACCGTATTTCTTGCAGCTTCTTCAGGTCCAATGACTATAACGTATGGAATACCTTTTTGATTGGCATATTTGAGTTGTTTTTCCATCTTCGCATTTTCATCCAAGTAAAGTTCGGTATTAATATTGTTCGAGCGGAGTCGAGAACTAACTTGTAAAGATTGTTCTTTCAAATCTGCATTAAAAATAGTTACTAGAACTTTCGCAGTTTGTAAATCAGCAGGGAAGAGTTTGAGTTGTTCCATTGCCTCAAGTAGTCTATCAAAACCGAATGCAAATCCTACTGCTGGAATTTGCCTCCCAGCAAACATACCGATAAGATTGTCATATCTTCCACCCCCGCAAACTGAACCGGCAGTGTAACCATCAATTTCAATTTCAAAGATTGTAGATGTGTAGTAATCTAACCCCCTAGCGATGATCGAAGAGTAGCTATAGAACTCTTTTGTAATACCAAAACGTTCTAAGTTAGAAAAAATTTCTTGTAAGTATATTGTTATGGGTTGGTTTTTTATTTTCTTAAACAATTCGTTCGCTTCTTCAAGGTTTCTGACAACATTTTTTTTATTTAGTAATTCGTCAAGTACTCCTTTTTCTCCAATCTTTGAGAGTTTGTCAATTGCAACAATTGCGTCTTTGGAAACTCCCTCAAAAATTGTACGATCGTTCACGAATGCCGTGAAGCCAGTGAATCCAAGTTTTTGAAGGGAGGTTATTGCAAGTGCAATAACTTCTGCATCGGCAAGAGGCGAATCTGTACCAACTATGTCGGCGTCGCATTGTAGAAACTCGCGGAAGCGACCCTTTTGTGTATTTTCTGCTCGCCAGACTGGTTGAATTTGATATCTCTTGAAAGGGAAAGGGAGTTCGTTTTGATATTGTGCTACAACTCGAGAAAGAGGAACTGTTTGATCATAGCGTAAAGCAACGCGACGTTTACCATTGTCTTCAAACCGATACATCAGTTTGTCACCCTCTTCACCGTATTTACCTGTTAAGATTTCTTCATATTCAAGTGCAGGTGTTTCTAATGGCTCGAATCCATAAAGTTCAAACACCGACTTTAAGGTGTTAATAACATATTGTCTCTTTCTTGCTTCGTTTGGCAAAAAATCACGAAATCCCTTTAATGTCTGTGGTTTGATCATACGTTTGTATTATAAGGCTAATTGATAAAGATCACAAGATGAGTTTGCCGGTTTTATTTATAATTCGATGAGGTGGCTAGGGGAGTGGGTGAGTTGTCTCAACTTATCATTTTCTATCACAAACAAATCTTCAATCCGTATTCCAAATTTGCCCGGTATGTAGATTCCCGGTTCAATTGAAAACACCATATCGTTTTCAAGTCGCTGTTTAGAAACAGGGGAGAGGGTAGGGAGTTCATGGACTTCAAGACCGATACCATGTCCTAAAGAGTGAGGAATTGAAGGATAACCTTGAGAAATTATATAGTCTCTTGCCGCTTTATCTACATCAGAGGTTTGAATTAATTTACTCTGTGAAGAGTTGAGAGTTGTCCCGATGGTCGTTGCCATTCGGGATCCCGATTTGATCGGGGAGAGTTGAGAATTGAGAAATTCAATTGATTTCTGCTGAGCAGCATAGACTGTTTGATATGCTTTCTTTTGTTCAGCCGTTGCTTTGCCGAGGAAGATAGTTCTCGTCATGTCAGAACAGTAATTATGGTATTTCACCCCAAAATCGAGGAGTACTAAACCGTTTTTCCCAAGTTTGGTAGATCCTGTTTGGTGGTGTGGAACTGCTGCGTTTTCACCAAACGCGACAATTGAACTGAAAGACGGTTCTGAACCGTTTTGTCTCATAAAGTTCTCTAAAAGATAGGCGATTTCTTTTTCTGTCACTCCTGGTTTTATGTTCTTAATAATAAATGCAAACGTTTCATCACCAAGTCTGCAAGCTTGTTCAATTAATCTGATTTCTGTTGTTTCCTTTTTTGTCCGGAGTGATACCGCAGGGAAATCTTTGGTAGTTTTTACGAATTGCTTAAGCATTTTAAATTCATTTACGTGCATGTTATGCTCTTCTATGCCAATAATTTTAACCTTGTGTTTTTCTATCAACTTCTCTAGAACTACTTTTAACGGGTTGCTCGATGAAATCTCCTGTAATGAGAAATTTGCAACCTCATTTTTAACAGCTGTTGTGTAACGGCCGTCAGTGAGAATGTACTGGTTCTTTTTTGTAATTAATAAAAATGCTTCGCGTTCTTCAATAGAAAAATTGGAAAAGCCGGTAAGATACGTGATCATCGGAACAGAGGTTATCAGGCAAGCGTCAAGAGAGCTTTTATTAAGAAGTCTTCTAACATTCAAAACACGATTTGTATCCATGGTATATTATTCTTCCGGTGTCGGGGATGGTTTTTTCGTAGGTGAAAGTTTACCGGTAGATGGGGTAGGTGATGTTTCATCTGCTGACTCATTTGGAAGATCTATTTTTGGGTTCTTCGGCAATTCAGGGAAGACAAGAATTCGAGTTGCGGTGATTCGGGCTTTTTCGTCCTTATTTGGATATCCCATGACATGGATGCGCTCACCGATGGCGATCTTTGAGAATCCGGATCGAGCGACATCATCTTCGTCAGTATACTCTGAAGTTCTCGTGATATTTTCGATATCGACGAGCACCTTTGTTTGACTTTCTGATAGAACGGTAACGGTGAAATTTGCTCTGTCTACTTCACTAACCGCTCCAGTGACAAATGTCGGGATAGTCGTTGTTTCTATAAATCGTGCCAGAATACGTTTTGATTGTTTATTGTACAGTCCGATAACACTCAAACTCGTCCCCTTTGATATATCAGAAATACCAAAGGCTTCTTTGGAACCAGGAGAAGAGAACTTCGTTAATTCATCAACATCAATAGAATGGGTAGCATTTTGCGTATCAGTCAAGGTAATTTTATTGCCTGATGCTTGTGTAACTACACCGATAGTTCCTCGTTTTTCAACCAGCTTTAACTCAGCAACTTTTGATGCGACTTTTTCCTTTAATGTATTTATTTGGTCGATGAGTTTCTGTTCCTTTTCCGCTTCAGTAGCAGCAGGGGTATTCGTGGGTTCTTTTGTGGGTGCCTGCGCATACACAGTGTTTGATAACCCAAAGCATAATATTAGTAATAGTACTATTATTTTTCTCATTATTCTTAAAAGTCCTCGGTTGAGAACGTAATTGTTCTTGTAACTGATTCTTCTTCTCCACTCGGAAAGACTGCTGTTACATGAATAATATTTACTCCTTCACCAATAGTATGACTTACCGTGAAACTACCATTTTCATTTGGTTTAACTACTTGGTCAGAAAGTTCAGAAGACACAATAATAAGGGAACCGGGGGTCGTTTTGCCGCTAACCGTAACAGCTCTATTATCGACAACTTCTTCGTCTTTCGGATTCTCAATAATCAGAAAGTCTGCGTTTTGCGGAATAGGGGAGGGACGGTTGCTGTTATTATTTAGTTTTTTATCCTTGGGTTCTTCAATTGTGCGGGTCATCTGATAAATATAGAAGGCTCCTCCTGCAACTGAGAGCCCTAAGAGAGCAGCGACAATTGAAAGAATTACTTTTTCTTTAGACATGTAAATACGAATTCACGCGAAATAGAATAGTCCGAATCGATCCTAATAGTGAGCAAGTGGAGTTTCCATATTCGGATATATTATTTACTATTTTTCGGATGCATTCGTAAGCAGAATCATACTTAAATTTTAAACTATTGTCAAGGAAGCATAGCTATGTTAGTATGATACTCTAATGGAGATCTCATTACTTTCGCCACAATCTATACGGATAAAAGGAAAACAAGGTGCTTTTGTCATAAACCCTTCAGGAAAAGTAACTAACGTCAGTGCTCTTATTTCCTTCGATGGCATACAAATTGATAAAACAAAAGTTGAGGATGGAACTGTCATTCTGAAAGGCCCGGGAGAGTATGAAGTGGCAGGTATTAAGATTTCAGGAATTCGTAATGGAGCAGAGACAGTGTATAGTTTGAATGTTGATAAGGTTGATGTTTTACTCGCGCGGGGAAAAGCGATAGAAAAGGATCATACAAAACTCCGCGAACACAATATTGTCGTTCTCTTCAATGACACAATAACTGACTCCTCTTTTATTACTGCACTGGCACCCAACGTCGTTATATTTTATGGACCGAATGCTGAGGACTCGATTAAGCAATTAGCGAAAGAGAGCTATAGAACAGAAACAAAGTATCAGATAACGTTAGATAAACTACCGCAAGAAATGGAAGAGATTTTACTCCAGTAATATATAACAGTTGTCTGGTTATCTGGTTTTCTCGTTTTGTTATAACAAGACAACTAGACAACTAGAAAACTAGACAACTGGTTTTCTACTTACTGTTATGGCTAAATCCCGTATCTTTCCCCATAATGAAGAAGCAGAACAAAGTGTTCTTGGCGCAGTGTTGATAGATAAAGATGCAATAAACTTGGTATCTGAGATTCTCACCCCTGCCAGTTTCTACAATGAAACGCACTCTGTTATTTTTGACTGCATGCTTATGCTTTATGAACAGCGCAAACCGATCGATCTGTTAACAATTGCCGCTGAGCTGAAAAAGAAAAAGGTCGACGGTATAGACAGCGAATATTTTACGAAGTTAATTGATACCGTGCCATCGTCTGCGAATGTTGAGTTTTACGCATCAATCGTTCGAGAAGCATACACGAAACGTTCCTTAATTCGTTCAAGTACTGAGTTAGCAGAAATGGCTTTTCAGGACGAGAGCAATATCAAAGAAGTACTCGATAGAGCTGAGGGCGCTATTTTTTCTATATCACAGGGTCATCTGACTCGTGGATTTGTCCCAATAAAAGATGCATTGACAGATAGTTTTGACCGCATAGACGAGTTGCACAGACTTGGTAGTGGTATGCGTGGAGTAAAAACGGGATTTTATGATCTTGATAATCTTCTCTCGGGAATGCAAAAGTCTAATTTGCTCATTCTTGCCGCAAGACCCGGTACAGGTAAAACCTCATTTATTCTTAACATTGCCCAATATATTTCAGTGAAAGAAAAACGTGCCGTTGGCGTTTTCTCTCTCGAAATGAGCAAAGAAGAGCTCGTCGATAGATTATTGGTCGCTCAAGCAGATGTTGACGCATGGAGATTAAAGACCGGAAAGTTATCGGAATCCGATTTCACGAAATTATCTGAAGCCATGGGACAACTGGCGGATGCACCGATATTTATCGACGATACACCCGGATTATCGATTATGGAAATGCGAAGTAAAGCGCGAAGGCTGCAAATGGAGCATAATATTGGTTTAATTGTTGTTGATTATTTACAGCTGGTTGTTCCTGATAGGAAATATGAAAGCAGGGTACAGGAAGTTTCAGCTGTCTCCCAGTCCCTTAAAAATTTGGCTCGTGAGTTAAATGTCCCTGTCCTCGCTGCATCACAATTATCACGCGCAGTAGAACATAGAGGGGAGAGGAGACCGCAGCTTGCCGACTTACGTGAATCAGGTGCTATTGAACAGGATGCGGATGTAGTTATGTTTTTATATCGGCCAGAGACTGAAACTACGGGGCCGACAATACAGACGAAACTACTCATCGCAAAACACAGAAATGGACCAACAGATGAGATTGACTTGCTTTTTCGGGGAGACAGAATTCGTTTTTACGGGGTTGAAAAAAAACATAATGAGTAATACTATACGCATATGAAAAAGAAGATTCGTGTTGCCATTTTGTTCGGGGGAAAATCCGCTGAGCATGAAGTTTCTCTCCAGTCGGCAAAAAGTATTATTGAGGCAATAGATAAGGACAAATATGACCCAGTACTCATCGGTATTGACAAGCGAGGGAGATGGTTGTTAAGTGACAGTAGTCAATATTTGCTCTACGCTGATGATCCTAAGCTCATCCGTTTGAATAATTCAAATAAGGATCTTGCTGTGTTGCCGGGAAGAGGAACGCAATTAATCGCAGCTCATAACGCACGGGACAATGTTTCTCCTTCAAGAGTCGGTCAAATCCAAATAGGAGAAGGGGGAAGTAAGAAAATCGTCGGTCAGGACCTTGGTGGGACAGGGGAGATCGATGTCGTGTTCCCTGTACTCCATGGAACCTTTGGTGAAGATGGCACCATGCAGGGATTGTTAAAAATAATAGATGTCGCGTTCGTCGGTCCCGGGGTTCTTGGCTCAGCAGTCGGGATGGATAAAGACGTTATGAAACGTCTGTTGCGTGATGCGGGTATACCGGTATCCAAGTTTATAACCTATACAAATAAAAAAGACGTAAAGTTTGAAGAGATTAAGAAACAGTTTGGAGTGCCTTTTTTTGTAAAGCCCGCCAATATGGGTTCATCTGTCGGTGTAAATAAAGTGCATAATATAAAGGAGCTAGCACACGCAGTTAGTGAAGCGTTTGCGTATGATAATAAAATTTTGGTTGAGGAATTTATCGATGGAAGAGAAATTGAATGTTCAGTACTAGGCAACGAAGATCCTATTGCCTCAGTTCCCGGTGAGATTTTACCGCAGCATGAGTTTTATTCGTATGAAGCAAAGTATATTGATGAGAAAGGGGCTACTTTAAAAATTCCTGCTACATTACCCAATCCGCTTGTAAAAAAAGTGAGAGAAATTGCAGTTAAAACCTTTAAAACACTTTGCTGTGAAGGAATGGGGAGGGTTGATATGTTTCTCACAAAAGATGGGAAGGTATTTGTTAATGAAATAAATACTATTCCGGGATTCACAAAAATAAGCATGTATCCGAAATTGTGGGAAGCGACAGGAATCGGTTACGCTGAATTAATTGATCGATTAATAACATTGGCGATTGAGCGACATGAACGGGACAAAAAACTGAAAACTTCATTCACATGAGTGTCTTAAAAGATCTCCTTGAGCAAGTTGCTGTTGGTTTGAAAACAGCACAATTCTCATTCAAGCAGGTTCCGAGCATATGTACAAAAAAAATCCCATATTACTCGCAATGGGAATCAAAAGAGCTCGTGAACAAACTATTGGAAAAAAAGATATCTGCGAAAGACGATCCAAAGTGGAGACAATCAGGGGCAAAAAGTAAACATGAATATTTGCATTGGAGTTGGAACAGTTGCGGCATGGCATGCTTAAAAATGGTATTGGGTGATATGTTTGACAAAAAGTTTAAGATTGTAGAGCTCGGTAAACATTGCGAAGAGTATGGGGGTTATGTCATTAATGGGAAAGCGTTTTCGACCAATGACTATTTACATTCAGTCGATGGATTGTTCTATCAGCCGTTTGTTCGGTTTATTAAGAAAGAGTATTATTTGGACGCAGCTGTTAGAAAGATACTGGTCGCCAAAGAAATTATGTGGGAATTAGGCAGAAATAATTACGTTGTTGCCTCTGTGGATCCTGCAGTACGGAATCCCTCGTCTGAGAGTAGACAAAAAGGCGGGCACTTACTTCTCATGACAGGGTTTGACCAAAAGAAAAAAGTTTTTTATCTGCACAATCCATCAGGTTATTACAGAAAGTCACAAGAGAATGCAGAAATTACTTTTAAAGACTTTGAGAAATTCTTTGCACACAAAGGATTTGTCATCTATAATCCAAAGTGATGAAACAAATTATTTTGGCGTCTACATCACCACGTCGTAAAGAGTTACTGCATTTGATTGGACTCAAGTTTCGTGCAGTCGGCAGTAACTTTGATGAGAAATTGAACCCCCGGTTGAAACCCCGCAGTAATGCAGAACAATTATCACTGGGAAAAGCTCAGGCAGTCGCGGCTGATCATGCTGATTGTATTATTATTGCAGCTGATACATTTATCGTTTTTGATGATGAGATTTTGGGAAAGCCGGGGACAGCGAAAGCGGCAAAACATACGTTGAGTAAACTAAGCGGAAGACAGTTTGAAGTCATTACCGGGTTCACTATTCTTGACGTTGAGGAAGACAAGTGTATTACCAAATCTGTTGTTACGACAGTATTAATGAAGAAGCTGACCAAGCGTGAGATTGAGGGATATGTTGCGACAGGAGAACCGTTAGATGCTGCCGGTGCCTTCAAAATGCAGGAAAAAGGGAGTGCATTTGTGGAAAGAATAGAAGGCAGCTACTTTAATATTGTCGGTTTACCGATTTACGAACTCTGTGAAGAGCTGAAGAAGTTCGGAATATACGTTTTTTAGTAAAGGGGTATTTGGGGTGATAGTTTACAGGAAACGACGGCAACATTGCATGAAATATTGATGTCGTAAACTGTCTGCTACCACCCCTAGCCGGGCACGTCCGATTCTAGCTCGCTGCAGCCTTGATCTCAATTACTCGGACTGAGACCTTGCAGCTGGACACGCGGGCCACTGTTGCTATAACTCCCATAGATCTGAGTTGATTGTAAATGTATGTCAAGTTGTCTGTCTGTGGGTCGGTAAATGTATCATACCTCCGTGCCTTTCCCAGAGGAATGGTCTTAGCATCATCTACGATTTCGTCCCACGTCTTACGCATAACACACCTCTCGATAGACCCGGCAGGGGGAGTATATCAAACTATAAGACTAAAATCAAAGTAATGAAGTAAGATTTCGCCTATTGGAAGACGTAGATTGAGAACTAGTGAGGTTCAAAGTTTCCGTTTGGATTAGCTTGGTTTAGTGCCGAGAGGGGGAGTCGAACCCCCATGACCGGTTAAGATCAAAGGTTTTTGAGACCTTCGTGTCTACCATTCCACCACCTCGGCCTGTTAGTTTGTTCTTTTATCTATTCTTTTTCTGTTTTAACGTTTTTTGCCAGCTTCGCTGGCATGTCTACTCCGCCTTATCTTAGCACTCAGCTTTTCAGTTCTATTCGAACACGCTTCGTGCTGCGATTGGTCGGCGGACTCCGCATTCCACCACCTCGGCGTTTTTCATCTACTATCGTTGATTTTTGAGCTTCTCTATTATATACTTAAGGCCATGACTATTCAACAGATTTATGACCTCGCTATAGAAATGGGAATTCAGGCTGATCCGCGTGGCGCTAGTGCGGTAAAAAAACTTCTCGAAAATAGGAAAAAAGAATTCGCTGAGATGCCTGAAAAAAAGAAGAAGTATTTTGATAAAGAATCATTAAAAAATCCCTATGCCGACTCAGGCATATTGTATGGGAAACCTGAAAAACAGGTCAAAAAGATATTTTCCGGAATCGATACCGATGCTTCTGAACTTCTGCTTGTTGATAGATTAAACGAGAAAGGTATGGGTTTTGACCTTGTTATCGGACATCATCCGATTGCTATGACACTCGCCGCACTGCATGATGTCATGGACTTACAAACAGATGTTTATGCCGAAGTCGGTGCACCGATTAATCGTTTGGATGCATTGATGCGTGAACGAATGGAGACTGTAAAGCGACGTATCCATCCGGTGAACCTTTATCAAGTTATCAGTACCGCACAGCTGCTCGATTTGCCTCTCATGAATATTCACACCATTTGGGATAATATGGGCGATAAGTTCATGAAAAACTATATAACCAAGAAATCTTTCGATACGGTTGGTGAGATTATCGACCACTTGATGGAGCTTCCGGAATATCAAGAAGCAGCAAAAATGAAGAATGCACCGGAAATTGTTTCTGGTAGTCCGAAAAGCAGAGTAGGAAAAGTCGCACTCTTTTTCACTGGAGGGACAAACCCTTCGAAAGAAGTCTACATAGAATTGGCTAAGGCTGGTGTTGGAACATTAGTGGACATGCATATACCGGAAGATGGATTAACTGAACTAAAAAAATTGCATGTTAATGTTATCAACGCAGGACATATGGCTTCAGATTCGATAGGTGCCAATATTTTCTTTGATGAGTTAGAAAAACGTGGGGTAGAAGTAGTTGCAAGTTCTGGGTTAATACGAATAAAAAGAGGAGGAAAAGGAAAATGATTTCAGTTACTGATTTACGAGCAGGGACAACATATAGAGAAGATGGCAATTTATTGCAGGTTGTATCCTACGAACATATTAAAATGGGGAGGGGAAGTGCAAATATTAAGGTTCGAGTGAAGAATCTGACCAATGGCTCGACTGTTGAGAAAAGTTACATAAATGGAGCAAGAGTACAAGACGTCCAGCTGCAGAAAAATGAAATGCAATTTTTGTACAAGGATGACGAATGGGCAAATTTCATGAATCCACATACATACGAACAAGTTCAGGTTCCTCTTGATAAAATCGATGGATACGAATATCTCAAAGAAGGTGAGACATTTACTGTCGCCTTTCTTGAAGGAGAACCGTTGTCTGTACAGCTTCCGCCTAAGATGGTCTTCAAAGTTGAAGAAACTGGGCCAGCAACTAAAGGGAACTCTGCAACAAATGTTTTCAAAGATGCTATACTTGAGAATGGAGTAAAGACGAAAGTTCCTCTTTTCATTAGTCCGGGTGAATCGATCCGCATAGATACTCGTACCGGTGCATACACAGAAAAGGCTACTTCGTCTAACTCAGCATAATAGCCAGCATGAAAAACAAGCTGTTTTTCGCCTTCAAAAGTCGCCCCTTCCTCATCTTGTGGCTTTCTGAAATATTTACTCAAATTCCGGTAAACTTACTCAATTTCCTTCTCGTTTTAATGGTTTTCAGCCTTACTAAATCAAACACAGCCGTAGCGGGAATTGTTCTATCGTTCACCTTGCCGGCTGTTTTTTTTGGTATTTTGGCTGGAGTTTACATTGACCGTTGGAACAAACGGACTGTATTATTAGTTTCAAATATTATTCGCGCTATTTTGTTAGTATTACTTGCTATCTTTCATAAAGAAATAATAGTCGTATATACAGTTTCAATTCTTATCACTATTGTGACACAGTTTTTTATTCCCGCTGAAACACCAATCATCCCACTTTTATTAACGAAAGAAGAACAATTACTATCGGCGAATGCACTCTTTGGTATCGGGATTTTTGGCTCTATATTGGTTGCATATCTTTTCTCCGGTCCCTTATTGCTGTATCTGGGAATTGTCCCAACACTAATGTTATTGGCGGGAATGCTCATTGTTGCAGCGTTTCTTATTACATTAATCCGAATACCAAAGTCTGAAATAAAAAAAGGCTTCAGTTTGCGGCGTTTGGGAATTCCTCTCAGTGCTGTAATGAATGAAGTGCATGAGGTGATGAAACTTATCCGCTCGTCTCGGGAAATAGCAAGCTCGTTATTTCTTCTTGCTCTATCGCAAATTATCATTTTAATTATTGCTGCAATCGCACCCGGGTATGCAAATGAAATACTGCAGATATCTGTTGAGCAGTTCCCACTACTGGTAATAACTCCCGCAACTGTTGGAATCATCGTTGGGGCATTCGTTATTGCCAACCTATTTCACAGCAAAAGAAAGGAGAAGGCAGTAATTGCGGGGATAATTCTATCGGGTATTGTGATGATCATCATGCCGTATGGTAATGCGTTAGCAGCAAAGGATTTTGTCAAAACAATCAACGCTTCTGTGCCAAGAATAATGTATATTAGTCATATTGATATAATTATAACCTTGGCGTTTATTCTGGGGGTAGCGAACGCCTTTGTTTTTGTTCCATCTAATACGATTCTCCAAGAAAAAACTAACGATGAAATGAGAGGGAAAGTCTATGGGGTACTAAACACACTCGTCGGCATCTTTTCTTTCATACCTATTATTGCAGTCGGTAGTTTTTCTGATCTCGTTGGTGTCGGAAGAGTACTGGTCGGTATTGGATGCAGTTTGGTGCTAATAGGAATTATCAAAATCTTTGTTTAACATGTTTTTCACTATATTTTTAATTGCTTTTTTTCTTTCGCTTTTCTGTTTTTATTATTACAGTCGTGACGATTACTTTTTCATCAGGAAAACCATCACGATGGAACAATTGTTCAATGTAATTTTTATCGGAAGTTTTTGGGGAGTGGTTAGCGCACGTGTCGTTTACGTCGTTCTGCATCCCACAGTAGCAATTTCTAACCCTTTGGTTCTTTTCTCAATTCCTGATAACTCTGGGTTCTCACTTCTCGGAGGTATCACTGGATGTTTTATTGCGTTTATTTTTCTAACGAAGAGAAGAAAAATTCTTGTAGGCAGGTTCCTTGATTATATTGCTATTAGTTTACTTGCTGCTTTGCCGGTGGGTTTCCTTGGAAACTATATATTTTTTAAGCGGACAAATACAGTAGAGACAGTATACCTCACGGTTTTGTATATGGTTTTATTTGTTTTCTTTACGAAGGTGCTTTTCCCAAAGTTTCAGCGTGGAAACTTAAAAGAGGGGAGCATTAGTCTCTTATTTCTCATAATGTATTCGCTTGTATCGTTATTACATGACATTGTACTATTATACAAAAATGAAGTTTTGTTAAAAACAGAAGATTTTCTCTTCATCGGGCTCTTCTTTATTGCCGCAATGGCACTCGTGAGGCTTGAAACAAAACGTTCTACGAAATAATATTATGCAAGACCATAAGCCAGAAATAACAGTAGTTTTTGAAGACGATGACATCCTTGTGATTACGAAACCCGCAGGCATGACAGTAAATCGTGCAGATACAACGAAAGATGAAGTAACTGTACAAGACTGGGCAGAAAGTAAAATGGAGTTGAAGAGTGAAATGGTTGATCTTGAGGTGGGAAATGACTTTTACAAACGGGGAGGGATTGTTCATAGGTTAGATAAGGAGACATCGGGGGTTCTTCTTATTGCCAAGAATCCTGAAGCATTTGTTGAGCTGCAGCGTCAATTTAAAGAGCGGATAGTTAAAAAGACGTACGTAGCACTTGCACACGGGAAAGTAGTGCCTGAAGAAGGGGAAGTTAACGTTCCTGTGGGCCGTCTGCCGTGGAACCGGAGGCAGTTTGGTGTAGTAGCAGGAGGAAGGGAAGCCGTAACCAGATATAAAGTAATAAGGAATGGAAGGTTGAGTCTGCCTGGCGGCAGACAGGGAAATGATAATAAAAAGGAAGTAGTTACCCTTTTGGAACTGTACCCTGAGACGGGAAGAACGCATCAAATCAGGGTACATTTAAAATACCTGGGTTATCCCATATTTGCAGATTTTCTCTATGCGGGAAGGAAAACGCAACGTGATGATAGAGAACTGCTTTCACGGGTGTTTCTCCACGCAGCGAAGCTGTCATTTATACATCCACAGAAAAAAGAAGCTGTAACATTTGAGAGCCCGTTGCCTGGAGAGTTACAGCATGTTCTGAACTTGATCGGAGAATAAACCACTTGAATGAACTTTCTCCCTTTGCTACGGTAATAGAAGAGGAAAAATGCGCAAGAAGTCAAAACAGTTAGAAATACCGAGTAGTAAAAGTATACGAAAAGTGATCGTATTCTGTTTTATTGTTGGTTTGCTTATCGGTCTTTCCTTATTGGTGCGAGTAATCGTTTTGTTCAAAAATAGTTCTTTTGACGGAGATAACAGATATACCTTTGTAGTGGTCAAGCAGCAACGCCCAATTGCAGCTTATTCATTTGATCCCACAACAAAATCGGCGGCTATACTCCATATAGCAAACGAAAAGGTAAAGATGTCCGCTCAAAAGCTGCTCGGAATACCGGTTGATGGGATTGCTGAAGTCTCTGACACTTTTATTGTTCCAAAAGATTCCTCAGGGGCATTGATTAGTATTCTGATGGATCCTGGAGCAGTAAGAAAAAATCTTAACGAGTTGGATCTTGTCCGTTTATTTCTTTTCACGAGGTCGATAGCGTTAAAGGACATAACCCAAAAAGAAATAAGGCTGCCGATTGTACAGACAGAACTTGATAATGAACTAGCAGATCTATTTACAGACACGAAGATAATTGACGAGAATATAAGTATAGAGATTGTAAACGGTACAGATACGCCTGGGTTGGGAAAGCGGCTTGAACGATTAGTTAAAAATATGGGAGGTAACGTTGTCTCAATTACAAACTCTTATAAAGGAGAAAAGACGTCAAAGATCCAATTTTTCGGTAAAACATCGTATACACATGAGCGACTGCAAAAGTTGCTTGGGTATCCACTTGAAGAGGTAAAAATGCGGAGAGTTGCCGATATTACTATTATTGTAGGAAAAGATAAATCTGGAAAAGTAGATTTTTAACATGATACTTATCGTTATCAGCATTGCTGCTATATCAATAGCACTGGCTCTTTGGTCTTTAAAAAATGCGACGAAATTAAAAGATATTGAGAAAGTGAAGAAGGAACTTAATAGGGGGAAAGTAATATTTTACAATGACTCATCTCCATCTGAGTCGTCATCTGATAAGTTATAATCAACATCGACAGCTTTTCCTCGGTTTTCTTTTTTCTGCTTATGGGAAGATTTGTTGTCTAAAGTGAACCGTGTTTTTTCGATTGAGATAAACGACGGTTGATTCTTAAACTTCGGAGCACGCCTGACCTCTTTAATAAGAATAATTACTTTTGTGTTATTAACAGTTTTGACATAAGCCTCATATTGGTTGCCGCCATCTATGAATTTGATCAATCTGTTCCCGATATCATCCGGAAGCATACCGATGTATTGTTTTTGGGGATCATGGACGAAGATTTTCATTCGTTTTACAGCCAGTGTTAAATGTTCACCGTTGTGTAACTGTCCAATAACTTTTTTATCGGCAGTATTAATTAGCTCAATTACTTTCGTTTTCCCCGGTTCTTCGATGAAGACATTGCTTACCTGCAATTGGCCATTAGTAGTCGGTTTTCCTCCTGCGCCGGAAAGCCGGTGGAGATTTTTAATAGCAATAGGATTATTCGTATCCAGTAAAAGAACTTTTTGATAAATTGTTTTCGCTTCCTTTACATCACCAAGACTGGCCTTAGCAAATGCAAGTCGGTTTAACGCATCGATATCGTTTGGATCTTCTTCCAAAAGCATTTGGTTCAATGTCACAGCGGCTTGCCAATCTCCCTGAAGCGCCGTTTGAATTGCTTGTGTTTTGAGCGGTATCATGTGGAGTCTTTCTGACAGTTAATATGATATTCTAGGTGGATTATTTGCAAAAGTCAAGATGCGCAAGGTATAATATACCCTGCTAACCTATTACGATTACTTGTAACTGCTAGCACAATTGAGAAATTATGAGTGGACATTCAAAGTGGTCAACAATTAAAAGGCAGAAAGGCGCAAATGATGCGAAGCGAGGACAATTGTTTACTAAGCTCGCAAATGTAATTACTATCGCAGTGCGTGAAGGTGGAGGAGTGAGTGACCCTAACAGCAATCCACGACTGCGTCTTGCCATAGACACTGCAAGAGGTGCGAACATGCCAAAAGATAATATTGATCGTGCTATCCAGCGGGCTATCAGTAAGCAGGCAGGAGAGATGGAAGAAGTTACCTATGAAGGCTTCGGTCCTGGAGGGTTCAGTATTATAGTCGAGGCAATAACTGATAAGAAACAACGTACCACTCCCGAAGTTAAAAGTAAGTTCGATAAAATGGGAGGAAGTATGGGAACACCAGGTTCTGTAGCTTACCAATTTCAGCAAAAAGGGTTGATTACCATATCTCCGAATGGTTCATCGATTGATGACATTTTTCTTATAGTAGCGGATTCAGGAGCAGAAGACTTAGAAGAAGTAGGAAGTGAAGTGCTTATTTATACCAGACCGGAAGACCTGGCAAAAGTCAGAGATGCCTTAATACAAAATAACATGGAAGTAAAAAACGCTGAAATTATTCGTAAGCCGGTAACTATTGTTGAAATTACCGATATTGAAACAGCACAAAAGGCAATTTCGTTTACAGAGAAACTTGAAGAGCTTGATGACGTACAGAAAGTATATGCTAACTACGAAATAGCAGATGATGTTCTGAAATCCATCCTATAGTATATATTATAAAAGTGTATAAGTAAGATCATGAATGGAAAAACACAAACAGGCTTCTTTCCACAACTATCACGAAGAAATGCAGTTGCCGCAAAACAGGGGAAAAAATCCAGAAAGGTAATAGCGATAACAATCAATAAAAGACAGAAGTTTGTTATCGGGGTATTAACACTAACAACGGCATTATTTATCGTTGGTAATTTATTAATAGGGGACTTAGTACTTTTAAACGCGCTTTATTTTGCTTTGCCGTTAGCGGTATTAACTGATTTGTTTCTTTTGTGGGGCGTATATCGAGATTTACGAGAGAACTTTATAGGGAGTGTTTTCATTTTACCATTTTTCTATAGTTTGGCATTCGGAACATTCTATTTTCTTTCTCCTAATTTGATTTTGCGAGTAGTATTAGTTTTTGTGTATGCACTAGGATTGTATTCATTATTCTTGGTTCAAAATATTTTCACTGTTGGGGCAATTAGAACAATAGCACTCCTGCAAGGGGCGAGAATCGTATCTATTGTCATCACGTTGCTGTCATATCTATTTCTGACGAATGTAGTATTCTCACTGCATTTATCAATTCTGCCGATGGTAGCTATCATAAGCGTCTTCACATATCTCCTCGCATATCAGTCAATTAGAACATATATTCAGTCAAAACAAACGACACCTTCGTTACGGATATGGGTAGCCGGTTTAACACTTTGTATCTTAGAGTCAGCAGCAATGCTTTGGTTTTGGCCAAGCAGTCCGATTATTATCGCGATCTTTCTAGCCGGATTTTTTTATACTTTAGTGGGTTTATCACATGTGTGGTTTGAAAGACGGCTTTTCAGAGGAGTGCTATGGGAGTACCTTTGGGTGGGGGTTATTGTGTTTTTTGCACTCATCGCATTTACTGCTTGGGGAAAATAAGAAAGCAATTTGTTCATTCAAAATTTATAAAACATAAGGGAAAGTAGAGGAGAGGGAAGAGTGTTGATATAGTTTGATACAGTTAAATTATAGTAAATTATAGGCCACTAAGTATACTTTTCACAGGTATTAGCATGACTTTTCACGGAGTGCTAATAAGAAGTTTTGTAGCTAAACGAAGAGAATGAAGGATAAACACACATTTCAGCGAATAATCATTCAGTGAATGTTAAAAGCATCTACGTTGTGAAGGCTACTACTCTCATGGGAGGTTAGTGGTACATGTAAAATGAAAAAAAATACGAATGAATAATCAATACATTCCTGAGGCTAAAAATTGCAATTTAGATAGACATGTCAATCTAAATTTGGCTCCATTGGAAAGGATAAAAGCTTGTAATTGAACTCTCATGCAAGCTTATACGTGGTGAGTAGTTAATAATAATTATAAATTTAGCCTCAAAAGTTAACGTTTTGATTGATAAGTAAAGCTAATTTTGCATATATTTATACTCTTTCGGGAGTAGTGTCTTTGTCAGCAAGATTACAAGAAGTAATGTACTTAATTACTCATATAGAAGAATTGAATATACTCATTTAACGACACTAAGAGAAGTACTGCAGTATGTTCTCTATGAAGTAATAAAGATATTCACTAATCTTTATTTATCGCTGTAGTTTAAAAGTATAAAAAAAGATGTTTTTAAGAGACACGGGAAAAGAAGTAATTGCGTCGCACAATATAACTTTTACGACGTAATCTAGGCTGGAATTCCGGAGAAGACCTGATATTGGATTAATCTGTCAAAGTTTAAATAAAAGAGTTATTTCTTGCTTCATATACCATCTAATTTTTCTGCTTACCGTTATCTTCTACCAAAAAAGAATTCTAACAGAAGCCAACTATAGGTTGTTTTTATATTTTTCATACTATCATATGTCGCTCTAGTGAAGCTAAATAGCCGTAAAAAGTACGCCCTGCCCTCCTTCTCTGCATTTGGCGTGTTAGGGGAGGTTTTCACTATGCCTATTTTTAAAAAGTTTTCTACGTTTTATTGATAGACGACTAAGTACTCATCTTAGTACTAAAAAAGCCGTTGTAGGTCACTACATGACCTTGTATTTGAGCTCGATTTTTTTTACCAATTTTGCGATTTTTAGCGGTTATTCCGTACAGAAAAAGGAGAATTAATGAAGAATAGCTAGCTCAAAAGGTGGCAGTTGCGGTTTTGGCTGTTTATAGATTTCTTGTTCTGCAGCTAGTCTGTCTAATATCTGAATATAGCGATAAAACACGCCGTTAGTCCAGCCAAATCCGGTCTGGTTTTCATAATGAAAATGTATACCGGGTTCACCGGTTTCTGCGTTTATTTTCTCGAAAAATGTACCGTATTTTCTGAATAAGGCGGCGTGAGCCTTGATTGAACTTGTCATAATGCGCTTAGCATCATCCACGAAACCATATCTTATAAGCCCAATTACTGTGAGATATTCGAGTGGTGACCAGATATTCGGATAGTCCCATTGTTTCGGTTGAATTACTTCTTCTATAGCCGGATGATAACGCTGCTGTATTTTTGATAAATTAATTGACTTAGCGAGAGACTCTTTAGCTGTAATAGTCAAACCGTATTGTGATTCAAATTTTCCAAGTTTCTTAATCATCTTTTTGGCTTGATCATATGAAGCCAACCCAGCCCATAATGGAACGAAGCCTGCCAAACTAAGGAATTCACTTTGTTTTTTATAAAACCACCCGTAATCATAGAAAAATCCTGATTTTTCATTCCACAGCAGATTATTAATCTCTTGTTTTCGGCTCTCTGCTTTCGCTAGCCAATTGGCCTCTTCTTGTGGCTCATTAAATAATTGTGCGACATGAGCGAAGTCGCGTTCATACTTAAATAATAACGTATTTAGATCAATTGGTAGAAAATAATTACAACGGTTATAAAATCGGCTTGTAAAGTCCCAGCCGGATTCCAGTTCAGACGAATGCGCATAACCGACATCTCTATCACCATATCGTGACAATGTATAACCGTCAACATGATGATTATATGCTTTTTGGTCGTCAATCCAAACTAAACTGTACTCCTCTTTTGCAATGTCTATTGCTTGTTTTAACCACTCTCTCCCCTTCCCTAGCAAATATTGTGAAAAAACTTTTTCATGAAATTTTCGATTACGCCGCTCTACAATTCCTCGATAGGTATCCAAAATCATACTTGTTAAAAACGGAGGCTGTGACCTTCCCAGACTGACCGGTGCATTGAAATTGGGAATAAGTCCGTACTGTGTAAATAAATAGAGGAAATTATTTACCATTTCTTTAAGAATCCAATCTCTTCGAGTGCCCATAAGGCCGCGAAACATAAAGTACGTATCCCAATAGAATATGTAAGTAAATTTCCGGTCATTTGGAACAATATATGCATTGGGAATATCTATCGTTCGGTGATTCGGGGCGTGTTTTTGCTGGAGAAAGTGTGGTAAATACGAGGTTATTCTTCCTCGTGGCGTCATTTTTGATGGCCTATGAATGATCTTGTCCCAATATGTGTCTATATACGAAAGACAATCGCTATATTCTTCTGACCACATATATGTATCATAAAAGCTTGGTCATAAACAATCAATGCTGATTTTATTACCAAACCTTAACAATTACCTACTACAATGTGAACGACAGATGAGATTATGAGGAAAGCGGCGTTTATCAGTATTGGCATTATTATTTGCTTGTTTATAGCGTACTTACTATTTCAGTCGAATAGAAAGCGAACAGGACAGTATGAAATAACTGCAGGAAAAACAACAATCGTGCGTGAGATACGATCACTTCAGCGTTTGGAAACTGCACAGTTTACCATCGAGAAAATTATAGACGCAGGTACTGCCGGAAATACATTTCAGAAAATCCTTTTCGGAGATCGAGTTTTGTTAATTGCTCATGGTGAAGTGATAGCAGGATTTGATTTGTCAGCAATTGAAGAAGACGCAATACAAATTCAAGGAGATTCGATTACTGTAACACTTCCGGCGCCGCAAATTCTCATAACTCGTCTTGATAACGAAAAAACACGTGTTTTTGACAGACAGCTTGGGCTGTTAACAAAAGGTGATAAAGACCTCGAGACACAAGCGAGGAAAGAGGCTGAAGGAATTATTCGAGAAGCGGCATGTGAGGGTAATATTCTGAAAGAAGCAAGTGATAACGGGAAAAAACAGCTGACTACATTGCTTAAAGCCTTACAATTTTCATCAGTGACTATCCGACATGCAGAGGGTAACTGCTGATTAACTCATCAGTTTTTTCTTATCAGTTCCTTACCGATTCCTTATTTTGTTATTATTTTGCATTCATAGACTGGCATTAGATATGAGTAGACCATGATACTGAGATAAAAAACGAGGGTTTGTTATGGAACTGACAAAAACACCCGCAATCATGCAGGAGAAAAAGAAAGAAATGTTCCATCTTCCTCGTGAGCAAATAAAAATTTTCACCCGTCCTCATTGGCTCATTCCAGCCCAAACAATTGCCATTGCTATTGTCCTTTCGATCGTTTTCCTTTCAGCATCATTTGCCGGGTTCATTTATATTTTTTCTTCACCTTCTCTCTTCATTGTTGTAACACTTCTTATTCTTGTTATTACCTTAGCACTCATAGTGAAAATACTTGCTGATTGGTACTTTCACTTTTATCTCATCACGAGCAGAAAAATATCTGAGATTTGTTATCTTCCTCTTTCAACGCATTATGTTAACGAGGTACTCCTTGATAGAGTAAAATGCACAGAAGTGGATGTTCGGACAGACGGTATTGTGAAGCAGCTTCTTAATATTGGCAGTGTAACAGTTACATTTGATCGGCCGACTCACCAAGAAGCGTTTGTTTTTTGGAATGTGGGAAACGCGAAAGAAATAGGATTTCTTTTATCCGGTAAAAGTGCCGAGGCGAGCAGCGAAGAACGTACAATTTATTATAGACCGGCAGATAACGACAGACGATATTATACTGCAGATGAAATAACACCGGGATTCTCGATCTAAGGGCTTTTATGGGTTTATCCGTGCACCTCATTATTTATGCAGTAAGTCTAATCCTGGTGCTCATCATTTTTCTCTACGAATGGATGTACCTCAAAGAACTTGTAAAAGTTAAACGGGTTATCGGTGTTCGGACGCCTGCTTATATGATGCGGTTGCTGAAGATCAACTTAGCAGTTATCATCGGATCTATCGGGATTATTATGGTGCTTATTATTGTTGAGCTGCTGTAGTTAGATGTTCGTAGAAGAGGAGATGGCAAGCCCCACCAGGAGAGCCCAGGTCAGCCAATACGGTACTAAAAGGTTTACTCGCTGTTTTACCCAGTTTGCATTTTTCGGATGTGCTGCATCTGCTTTAAATTTTCCCGGCGTGTTTCCTCTTATTATCTTTTTGTAGCATTCACTGATCAGCCGTTCCCCTCCCCATACTGCAAAAAGAAAATGATTTAAAGCAATACCCGGGAATAATTTAAGAATGATTAACCCTACAATAAGGCCGACAACGGGTGAACGAAAGAACTTGAGAAGCTCAAATCCTTCATATGGCGCGTCTTTCAGCATGCCGCCGAGAGCCGGTGCGAAGCCTGCCAAAATAAGCGCAGCATAGAGATTTATTTTGATTTCCAGAAGCCAAAATGAGGCTATGATTGTAGCGATAAGTAAAACGCCAAGCAATTTTTTCAAAGATGGTGGGAGTTTGAGATTGAGGTCTGATGGAATGAGATACTTATTTTGTTTTTCTTCGCGTAGTAATGCTTTGTATATTTCAGTTGTGATTCGTTCGAAGGTTATGACATTTAATGCGACGATAAAAAGCGGCAGTTGAGAGTTTTGTATATATAAGAGAATGCTGTAGAAAATTCCCAAAAAAAGACTTCGTAGTACCTTTTTCAACGAGAAGGATTCCATCGCGAGGTCTCCATATAGTCCCCAGAGAATCATGTTTGTGACGCCGAGAAGGCCGGAAAGGATATAAAAGATCATACGGACATTATCGTGGCTAGATGAGTTGATGTCAAGAGATTCAGTGTCATAAATTTATCGCTCAGTACACAAATTTTTTTGGATTCAGTCTCTTCCTCCCTTGTCAAATTCTGCGGAATTTGCAAGCGGGCTCCTTCGCATAGCTCAGTCCGCCCCTTCGCATGATTATAGTTTTGGTGCTCGTATAAAACCGAAAAAAATTTCTGCACTTCGCTAATAGTTGCCTACAAAAAGCAACTATCTTCAAACAGTCTTGCTTCAAAAATTTATTCGCGCACGCTTTAGGTTATATATTCAAAACGCGTTTGCTATATTGGTTTGAGAAAAGTCCGTCAGGGTCATATTTCTTTTTTATCTCTTTAAAATGACTAATGTTTTCGGCCGGATAGAGTTTGTTTATTGTTTCGTGCGTTGAATAGAACATTTTTCCCCAATGAAATCGTGTATTGCATTCAGAAAGTATTTCTTGTTCAAGTGTCTGTAGGAAAGCTTCTGCATTTGGTTCATTTTTCTTTACGAAAACATCCATAAAAATTATGTCACGGCCATAATTCGGAGCAAGTAATGCTTTGGTATTTGCTCCCGTAGTCCTTGCTGACAAACGCACATGCATATTCTTTCTCGAGAAGCCAAATGCTTCCTTCGTTTTCTCAAATATTATCAAGAATTGGGACAGCTCAGTAAGTGGTATTGCAAATTCCATGCAATGATCCCGGTTGTCGTTGATAACACTGTTTATAAATCTGGCAATTTTGGGCATACGGGTCGTTATCCCTTCATTGATAAATAGAAAGCTCGAAAATTCCGTCGTGATGCGTATGTTGAAGTTGCGGAAGCGTTTTATTTTCATGAGAAGAAATGAAATCGCTTGCATAAGCAGTTTTCTATGCAGAAGTTTCCTTGAAGTCTGTATAAGCCGCTTATTCGGTTCGGTCTGATCAGCGAAGAAATGCACAGTGTCTGTCTGCACTGAAGTAGTTTTTGGAAATGTGTTAATGGTGAAGTATAAAATTTCGTCGGTAAGTGGGTTAAGAAAAAAACGAAGGTACTCGTTGTCTTTGAAGAGCTTAGGCAGCTGCTGTTCAAACTGTTTTGGCTGCATTGTCTGTACAGTATACGTGCAGAGTAATGATTTTTCTTTTACTGTCAGTATAACCTCAGTTATTATTCCTAACACACCAAGTGATAGACGAAATGCTTCAAGCTCAGGTTCCTTATCTATTGTATGCAGTTTGCCGTTGCTGTCGAGAATTTTTATCCCAATTACTAGCTCTGAGAGTACGCCTCCATGGCGATAAAAACCATGCGTACCGGTGCAGAGTGCGCCAACAACTGTCTGTTCTCCATACGCTCCGCCAAATGGCAGCGTGTAGCCATGGTTATCAAGAAAATTACAAAGTTCTCGGATAGTGACTGATGGACCGCAGGTAACTGTTTGTTTGTCGTTGTTGATCACAATTTTTTTCGGGAATTTTTCAAGCGAAACAGCGAGATCAGTTGTGAAGAAAATATCGTTATAAGAATGTTTTTTCCCGAAAATATGTATTTTTTTACCCTCTTTTTTGGCGTCCTCAATGAGTTTACGAAGTTCTTCAGTTGTAGTCGGTTGGTATGTATGCGTACTTACTCCACTGAAGTTTCTGGCAAAGTTTGAGACGAGTTTCTTTTGTGATATATGTTTATCCAGTGTTTTTACAGCATCGTTCCAGATTTCCGTCTGATAATCTTTGTCCATAACAATATTGCTCGGTCTCCCCTGCTCTCCGTCGTACCAGTAGGCCGCTGTGCTTTTTTCTCCTTCAACAATCGAAATTATTTTTTTAGCCGCAATAGCTGCTTCTTGGTACTTTGTTGTTAAATTGTTCAAGCGTTGGATGAGCTTGCTTTTATATCTATGGACATTGGTTCCGACTCGTTTGGGGGCGATGATATAGGTTTGTAACTCCGGCCGAAGTGTTTGCAGCATGTACATCCAGGCTGTAGCTGCCTGTTTGGAAACAGCATACTGCATCCAAAAGCCGAGGAATGGGTACTGTTTGAACCGAGCCATCTTATGGGCATTGCTTGTGATGTAAACGATTTTTTTATCGGTTGAGTTTATTACTTGGGTTAGCAGCAATTCTACTAATAAAAAGTTTGAGAGAAAGTTGACTTGATATTGTGTTTCAATCTTATCGCTTGTCAGAACGGTTTTATGCGGAATGTGAATGCCTGCATTAAGCATGAGGACGTCAATTGTTTTAAAGTCTTTTTTGACAGCCTGGGAAAAGTTCGTCACTGATGCAAATGAACTTAAATCAAGCGGATAAACATGGAGTTTGGCTTGAGGATTAGTTTGCCGTATCTTTTTTACTACCTCTTCCCCACTCTCTACTGATCGGCAAGCGAGAATGACTGTAGCATTTTGCTTTGCGTACTGTATGACAAGTTCTTTTCCAATACCTGAGTTAGCACCAGTTACGAGGACTATTTTTTCATTCTTCCCAGTGTTGTTCTTATCCATAAAATCTTTTCTATTGTATATCAGTTTTTAGAGGAATGGAACGGTTTGTTAGTTTGAGAACGAGGCTAATTATTGGCGATTTCCTCAAGAGCAGTTCGTGCTTGGTGTATTCTATAATCAGATCTTTTTCGGTTAGCTGCCTCAACACGTTCCTTTACAGAGGGAGGTGTATATGTTTTTCCTTCTTCATCCCTTGCAGGTTCCAATTTCTGCTCCCAGCTTGGTCGTTTTATCCCAGCCATTTCAAGGTCGATGGGGTTATTTGGGACGACGCCGTCAACTCCGATAACTTCAATTAGCTTTCTGATCCATTCGATATTATCGACAGTCCCTGTTATGAATTTCGTATCTAAACTATGTGCGTATTCCACAACCTCTTTTAGAGAGTCAAGGTCGATATTAAGACCGAGCTTCCCTAATAAGTCTTCAGCAAATGTATCTTGTAACTTCAACATTTGCTCAGTTCCAAGTGGCATCATGCCTTGCTCGACGCCATAAACTCGACTTTCAGGGGTTCCAGCTGTCTTATTTACCTCATTCACACTATCTATAGTTTCTTTTGATGCTAAGCCATGTGAAATCCACCACAATTTTACATGATTCGTTGTGAGGCCGAGTTTCTTTTTTTCTTCAAGGAATTTAGGGATGAAATCATTGTTGGTGCTATAGACCATGATGCGCTCTAAGAGTTTGTTCGTTCGTTCGGTTATTTCAGCTTCAGGTACTTTACTTGGTAAGTCTTTATCTTTTTCAGCAGCTTTTGTGACTGCGGATCTCGCATTATTCACAAGTTCACTCAACTCAATATCGTTACTTTTCATTTCAACATAGAGTTTGACCTCAGGATCTTGATGCAGTAGCCAATCAAATGATTCTTCTGCGGTGAGTGCTTCAGGATGCTCTTTCAGGTATTCTTCCTGCGTTTGATCAATTTTTTGGAGTGGCGTAAGATGTGCAGTAACCAATTTACCATCTTTTGTACGGGCGAAATCGATTTCTAAGGTGTCTGCTCCTGCTCCGAGAGATGTTTCTAAGCCAACTATTTCATTTTGTACTGATACTAATTCTTGACCGAGTCTGTGTTGAGAAACTGTCTTTTCACCAAATCCACGGTGACCAACGATAGGCAGCTCTTCTCTATCGCGTTCTAAGATAGTAAACTCTCTTGGAGTTTCAATCCCTCCAATCTGTGTAATCTCTGTATCTTTTTCGTGATCGGCAACTTCTAGGACGTCTTGCGGCATGGATATAGTATATGTTCGGAGCTAAGTGGTGTCAATAAGGTGGCTTTTAAAGCGAAAGAGAGGTGTGATGAAGGCGGCGCACCCCTCCTTCGCTTTGCAACCTGGTTGGGTTGCTAGTTGACGCGGCGGAGGGCGCCGCTTTTGAAGAGCTGGTCGTCGACGAAAACGATCCGGCCGGCATTATCTGTACACCACTGGTACAGGCGCTTGCCAGGGCCGGGCCCTGGCTTGCCGATCGAGGTCGGTTTGACGATGCAACTGAGACGTGTCTCTGCTTCCAGGTTCTTTCTGTCGAAATACTTTTCGTCGAACCCGCCGCCCAAATCATAAGGGGCGCTGGGGACGTTCGGAGTAAGAACTTCGATCTGGCGGATAGTTTCGAACGTGCCGCCTTGGAAGAGTACGCCTGCGTTCTGTCTTAAACGTACAGACCAGAGCACACACCCCAACAAGACACCGATCCCTCCGATTATGAACAGCCACCTGATATGGGGAAACCGTCGAAAGACATCGTCCATAAAACCCTCCTGGATACGTTGCGGATAGCCATTTTTACCTTCTGCCCCCGTTTAGGCAGTAGGTTTCGGTTCCATTCAAACGGCGAGTGACTCCCCGTCTCAATGGAACGTAACCAACGTACCTTCTCGGAAGGCTTTTTCACACCTCTCTATTAATGTGCTGATTTATGCTCTTAGCTCGGCATGAGCCTACCAAAAGCTGGAAATCCTGGTTAGAATACCACATTTGGTAGAGAAAGTAAAGACTATAGGCTAGGTTTTCTTTCATGTCGCACAATTTGACTTTGCTCCCCTCTTTGACTACCATAATTGTATGGCTGCTCCATTACTGAAAGAGCTCATTCAGGATTTTCTCGAGTATCTTGAGGTTGAAAAGAATTCTTCCAAACTCACTATTCGTGACTATCGGCATTATCTGGATACATTTGAGGAATGGTATAAGCAAAATTACCCTGAAAAATCGTTTGAAGACTTAGATCTACAGATTATTCGTCGTTATAGAATTTACCTTGTTAATAAGACTGACCGGTTTGGGAAAACGCTGAAGAAAGTGACGCAGAATTATTATGTGATCGCTCTTAGGTCTTTTCTGAAGTATTTAACCAGAAATGATTTTAAGACTGTTGAACCAACCAAAATTGAATTACCAAAAACTGAAAGTAGGAGTCTCAAATTCCTAGGACGCGATCAGATTGACCAACTAGTAACAATGCCTGATACGAGTAAAGAAGAAGGTATTCGGGATCGTGCGATACTGGAACTCCTCTTCTCTACCGGTCTTCGTGTGTCAGAGTTAGCCAAGCTTAATCACGATCAAATTAATTTTGAGCGACGCGAATTTGGCATTATCGGCAAAGGCGGCCGTGCACGGGTGGTATTTATTTCCGATCGGGCTGCTGAGTGGATAAGACGTTATCTCGATAATCGGTCTGACCGGTATCGTCCCCTCTTTATCCGGTATTCCGGAAAGACTGACTCAGAAAATGATGGTGAAAAGATGCGGTTGACGGTGAGAAGTGTGGAGCGGATTGTTAAAAAGTATGTTCAAAAAGCTAAGTTGCCGGTTGATGCTACTGTCCATACTTTACGACACTCGTTTGCTACTGATTTATTGAGTAATGGTGCTGATTTACGATCAGTGCAGGAAATGTTAGGGCATAAGAATATCGCGACAACGCAGATTTATACCCATGTCACCAATAAGCAGCTCAGAGATGTACATAAGACGTTTCATTCGGGGAATAAAGAGTAATTACTTCTTGAACTGCATCAATCCCATACCGACAATACCCACAGCGTTATTTCCAGGATCAATATTGGCTATTGGTACACCACAGAGTGGTGAAGTTCCTGTAGTTTCAATCAAATGCTTATCAGCTCTATCCATGGTCATAAACGGAGTAACCATAATCGGTACGCTTACTGCACCGACGATATCGCGTTGATCATTTGTTTGTTCTCTATAGTCTTTAACAAATCTTCCAATCAGTTGCTGTCCGACCTGATGAGTAGCAACCGCTAATCCCCTCGCCATCGTGCGATCGTCTAGCATATTGTCGGATATCGCTGCTCTTATGCTCAAAAACGGTTCAGCAGCATCTGCCTGCCTATCGATTTGTTCACGCAATCGAAGGTTGACTGCTTCAGAAACTGTGTCAATTACAGGCATCAAAACAGTATTTTCCCGGGCATCTGAAGGAAAAGTAAATGTACCGATTGGATAATGGTCGTTTTTTATTCCGGGTTCTTCTTTTTCAAAACGCAGTGCAGGTATTTGTGCAGCTGCAGCATATAATTCACCTATAGGCATACGAGACAACTGCGGGAAAGCAATAAGGTCAATGAGATGGAGATCAAGTGTTTTCGCTGTTTCTTTCAGATGCAATAACAGCCCTCGTATATCTACTTGTTTTCCTAAAAGGGTCGCAAAGTCAACATTGCCGCTTTGGAGTAACTTCATATCTCCATGAGTCAATAATCCATCGAGCAATAGTTGAGCACCCGGAGCCATACCTGAGTTTTTTATTTTACTTACTCTACGGTTAAATGGAACAACCTGCTTATAATCATAAAATGGCTCCGAAGTGATTGTTCCGTAAAGAGGTACTGCATTAAACGGTAAATTATCAGGAAGTGATGCCGATTCGTGATTTGGATATCCTGCGTATAATCGTTCTTCAACACGACGTGACATGTTTTGTGAAATTATAACACAGTTTGGGTTGCTGGAAATTAGAGTGTTTCGTAGTACAAGGTGACGGTAACGTGAACACTGTTCTCCCCTGGCTGGAGATCAGTTGGGTTTTCTGCTGCGTCTCCTCCTTTACCTAAGGCCATTCGATCATACATGACCGGTGGTTGAGGGCCAATGTTATCTTCAATGAGATTAATTATTTTGCCAAGTTTTATCCCGGCAGCATTAGCAACTGACTGTGCTTTTGCTTTTGCCTTTAGGATTGCTTCGTCACGTGCTTGCTTCTCCAGCTGTTCGCGTTTGGCATCGTTTAATATAAATTGGACACCGCCGACTTGATTGGCACCACGTGTCGTTGCCATATCGACGACTTGGTTGGCCTTATCAATCGGATCTACCTCAATCTGCAAATTCTGTGAGACTGTGTAGCCCGTGATCGTTTCTTTGCCTGAGGTGAAATCATAATTCGGATTTACCGAGTAGTTTGTGGTTTTTACCTTTTTATCATCAACTTTCAGTTCTTTGAGTCCAGCAATAATATCATTTGCAGTTCTTGTCGCTTCATTTCTGGCGGCTTCGACAGTTGAGGCAGTTTTTGTGACACCGAGATTGACTGTCGCGGTATCAGGAACTGCTACTGCTTCCCCTTCTCCACTGACAGAAAAGAGATCTGTTTTGGTAGTCGTTACACTATTCACTGAGAAAGGAATAGGGCCAAAAAGCTTGCTGAACATGTAGAGGAAGAGAAAAATAAAAAGAACGGTGAAGAATGCTGTTTTGATCGAATTAGGGATCTGTACCATACATTCTTATATTACGATGTTATGGATGTGATGTCAATGTTGTGGTTTGTAATAGGGGCTTGGGGATGCGGATGCATCCCCAAGCATGCGAAAATCTAACAAGTACTATTCAGGCTGTCGACAGCTGTCGGGGTCTTTTGGTGTAAAGTATTTCCCCCGCTTTTTGGGAGTTTGTGCTCGTTTATCTCGACAGTTGGTACAGATGTAGCGTTTGCAAATAATGCAAACGCCCTCTTCAGACCCTATTGGCATCACTCCATCATGGTGGATACAGTAAGGACCGTCAGGCGGCAAGTAGTCATTGTCTGACGTACTCCCTCTTCTACTAAGCATATGGGCCTCTTTAGTCTTAGATTTTCAAACTGCTCATACGGAGCAGTGACGAACCAAAAAGAAGAGTCGCTTTTGACTCTTTTTAGTCTTTGATGGGAAAATTATAGGCTGGGGGTTGTAAAAAGTCAAACAAGAACTGGAGACTATTCCCATTTGAAGGTCTTGGCTGCGAGGATATAGGTGGCTGCGCCCCAGGCAAGAAGACCGAGGAGGTAGGGCCAAGTTTGCAGCAGTGTCCCCTCTTCTGTCGTAATATGGCGGATAGCATTATTGAAATAGGTTAATGGTAGGTTTTGTGCCACTGGTTGCAACCAAGTAGGCAATGACTCAGTTGGGAAAAAAGTACCACTGAGCAGAAATTGAGGTAGGGTAATAAGATTGGTCAATGGACTTGCAGCATTCTCATCATTTGATAAGCCGGCGATCAAATAACCAAAGCCAAGAAAAGCAATCAGACCAAATACTGATAGCAAAATAATTTCTAAGAATGTGATGAGACCGTACGGTAAATAAAATTTGAAAACGAGAACTCCCACCAGAACAATTAATGTTGTTTGTGCTAAAGAGACTACCAAACGACTGGTGCCTTGTGCTACTAAGATCGTTAACGGTTTAGTCGGTGTTGCGAACATGCGTTTTAAGACCCCTGCTTTCTTCAGATAAATAAGGCCGAAAACTGTGCCGAATAAAGCGGTTGATAAAAGTGCAAATCCGATTTGCCCGGGAAGTGCAAAATCAATATATCGTGGTTGTCTGCCAGCAACTTGAACTGTCTTTAGCGCTAAGGAAGGAGTAAATGTCGGGTCTTTTGTTTTCGCGAATTCTATGTTTTTGTTCGCCACGAGATTGCTCATAAGCAGTTTTAAGATGCCTGATTGTTGTGGATTGGCAGAGGAAGTCTGAAGAGAAATTTCTGTTTGGTTTTCTGAAAGGACGTTATATTCCGCAATTCCGGCAATTTTTCCCTGCTTAAGTTTCTTTTCAAGTGTTTTTGAATCTGCTTGTTCAATCGTAAGGACGTTTTGTTTTTCTAAGTCTTTGGCAAACGTACTATTCACTTCGCTGCTCACGTTTGGTCGGTCGGTTGGTACTCCGAGTATCATCTTGGGTGTGGAATTACCAATCAGCCCGAAAATGCTGATAAAAACAATCGGAAAAACAAAGCCGAAGAAAAATGTGGCAGGATTTCTGGTTTGCGCCCGTAATGCATACCAGGCTATAGCAAAGAATGCTTTGACCTGTCCTGGTTTGCGAAAATTCTTGGGTTGAATGTTGTATGATGAGTCGGCCATAGTTAATTTGTATCTCGTAACTGTTTACCTGTTAAATGCAAAAAGACATCTTCTAAGTTAGCCGGTTCGGGTTTCACTTCTTTCTTAAAGCCCTTGGCTAAAAGATTTTTAACCAATTGTTTTGGTGTATCGATAGCAATTATCTTCCCTTGGTCCATAATGGCCAATCGGTCACACATTTGCTCTGCTTCATCCATATAGTGAGTGGTAAGGACGATGGTAACTCCTGCTTTTTTTATCTCTCTCATCATGTCCCAAAGGTTAATGCGTGCTTGTGGGTCAAGTCCGGTGGTCGGTTCGTCAAGAAAAATGACTTTTGGTTTATTCACTAACGTAGAGGCAATAGAAAAGCGCTGTTTTTGGCCGCCTGAGAGTTTATTCACAAAGCTCTTTGCTTTTTCCTCAAGCTGTACTTTGCGGAGCATGTCGTATGGGTCAACAGGAACATCATACATAGCAGCAAACATCTTCAAGAGTTCTATAAGGTTTAATTCAGGGTAAAAATTTGATGCCTGCAGTTGTACGCCTATTCTCGCTTTCACTTCCCAAGGATGTTCAAGTGTATCGATATCATCAATTGTCACTGTGCCGCCGGTTTGTTTTTGGAGAGTTTCCATAATCTCAAGCGTGGTCGTCTTCCCTGCTCCATTCGGGCCGAGAATACCGAATATTTCTCCCTTTTCAACTTCAAATGACACGCCATTCACTGCAGTAAAATCGCCGAATTTTTTTACGAGATTATTTACTGAGATTATGGGAAGAGAAGTTTTTTGCGGAGTTTTTTTTGCAGCCATAACCATTATTGTAGCACTCGAAAGAAAGTATTGCCAGTATTATTTGTTTTCGATACAAGTCGCTGAAGCGATTTTATCACTGGCGTTTGAGAATCTCATTAATATCACTCCTTGGGTATCTCGTGAAAGTTTAGGAATTTGACTGAGAGCTAGTTTTACCACTTGTCCTCTGAGTGAAGTCATAATAACTTCTTCACCGTTAGGTGGAATAATTTGCGCAACGGCGACTTGGCCTGTCTTTTCAGTGACCTTAGCCACTTTTACGCCTTGTCCTCCCCTACTCTGGAGCGGGAATTGTTTCACTTCGGTTTTCTTGCCCAGTCCATTTTGCATGATGGTCAGTAAGTTGGGATTATCACCTTTTAGAATAACGTCCATCCCAATTACTTCATCGCCTTCTAACTGTTTGATCCCGCGCACTCCCATCGTATCCCGACCGATCGGGCGAACCTCTGATTCTTTGAATTTAATAGCTTTCCCTTGTTTAGTAATGATCAAAATGTCGCTCTCACCGTCGGTAAAGTTACTCCACACGAGTTCGTCACCCTTTTCAAGTTTTATTGCAATCATGCCGCTGCGACGGATGTTCGCAAATTCTTTCAACGAAGTTTTCTTCACGGTGCCGTTTCTCGTGGTTAAAAAGACAAAGCCGGTTTTTGCAGCATCAGGTTTATATGTCACAAACGATTCTATTTTTTCACCTGCTTCGATGTTGAGTAAGTTAATAATTGCCGATCCTTTCGCGACACGACTACTTTCAGCGATCTCATAAGCACGCAGCTGATATACTTTTCCTTTATTGCTGAAGAAAAGAAGGTTGTCATGCGTCATTGCGAAGCGAATATGATCAATCATATCCTCATCTTTCACTTTCATGCCGCTTACTCCCTTGCCGCCTCGGTTTTGTGTCGTAAATGAGTTCATACTTTGGCGTTTAATGTATCCGGTTTTCGTTAATGTCAGTACAGTAGGTTCATTTGGAATAAGATCTTCTTCTGAAAATTCATCTACTTTCCCTTTGAAGACTTTCGTCCGGCGCGGATCCGCGTATTTTTCTTTCAGTTTGACCAATTCTTGTTTGACAACGCTGAGAATTTTTTCAGGATGCGCAAGAAGGTCTTCAAGGTATGCAATTGTCTCTTTTATCATGGTCAATTCATCCTCAATTTTCTGTCGTTCCAATGCCGCAAGTCTTCGAAGCTGCATATCCAAAATTGCAACTGCCTGCAATTCGGAAAGTTTGAATCTTTCCATCAAGTTGTTTTTCGCTTCATCTTGGGTTCGGGATTCTCTGATTGTTTTAATTACTGCATCCAGGTGGTCCAGTGCAATCTTAAGGCCGAGCAAAATATGCTCTCTGGCTTTTGCCTGTTTCAGCTCGAACTCTGATCGACGTCTGATAACGAGATAGCGGTGTTTGAGATACTCCTCAAGAATCATCTTAAGGTTCATTGTTTGGGGTGTGCCGTCAACGAGTGCGACGACGTTTGCCGGAAAGGTCATTTGAAGATTGGTGTGCTTATAGAGATTATTCAGTACCTTCTTTGGTACTGAGTCGCGTTTCAGCTCAACATAAATGCGCATGCCGCGGCGATCTGATTCATCGCGAAGATCTGAAATACCTTCAACTTTCTTTTCTTTGGCCAAATCGGCAATCTTAGCAATTAATAGTGCTTTATTCACTTGGTAAGGAATTTCAGTAATAATTATTGCTGATTTTCCTTGGCCGACTTCTTCTATTTCTGTCCTGCCCCGCATCAAGATTTTGCCCCGACCAGTTAAGTAAACGTTTTTTATCTCAGTAGCATCATAGATAATACCGCCTGTCGGGAAGTCGGGACCCTTAATGAACTCAAGAAGTTCCTCAATTGTGACATCTGATGTGACAGAAAGTCCGTTCGAAGAGGTAGATACACCAGTGCTGAGATCTCCATTCGTCGGTTTTGGTTCTTTGGCGCCTTCCACGACTTTGGTCTTGTCGATCATGTGCACTATCGCGTCAACAACTTCTCCGAGATTGTGCGGGGGAATCTTCGTTGCCATACCGACAGCAATACCTTCAGATCCCATTAAAAGAAGATTTGGTAGTCTGGCAGGTAGGAAATCTGGTTCCTGCTCAGTTGCATCGAAGTTTGGTGTGTACGTGACGGTTTCTTTATCCAAATCTGCCAGCATTTCACTGGTGATAGCAGCCATTCTTGCTTCTGTATAACGCATGGCAGCCGGCGGATCACCGTCGACAGAACCGAAATTTCCCTGTCCATCAATGAGCGGATATCGCATGGCAAAGTCTTGTGCCATACGGACAAGTGCGTCATAAATCGGCATGTCGCCATGCGGATGATATTTACCCATGACTTCTCCGACAATCTTGGCGCTTTTTGAATATTTGGCGGAGTGAGTGAGGCTCATCTCGTGCATGGCAAAAAGAATGCGCCGATGCACAGGTTTTAGTCCGTCTCTTGCATCAGGTAATGCACGGGAAACGATGACAGTCATGGCGTAATTGAGATACGCTTTCTTCACTTCTTCAGTGATGTTAGTTTTTTGGAGTTTACCGATCTGCATACTTCTTGGTTACTTTTTGGAGAAACCTTCAGTTTTGAAGCGTTTGACACATTCGTGGGCAATTTTTTTTGCTTCTTCAATATCTCCCCACCCAAGTACCTTAGTAGTACCTGGTTTTTTCAGATCTTTATAATGAGCAAAGTGAAATTCTATTTTTTGTTTCCATCTCTTTGACACGTCATTGAGGGAACTAATTGCATCTCCGGTATTTCTGTCATCAACCGGGACACAAACAATTTTGTAATCCATTTCCCCATCGTCTTCAAAATTAAAGATACCAATAATTTTTGATTTAACTAAAACTCCGGTTGGAATTGGTTCCTCACAGATAAGGAGTACATCCAACTCATCTCCGTCGGTATCTTTTGTTCCCGGAATAAATCCATAATTCACAGGCTTTGGGAAAACATTTGGTTCCATGCGATCCAGCATGAAAATGCCGAGTGTTCGATCAAATTCTATTTTTAACGATGACCCTTGAGGAATATCAATAATGCTATTGACCCATCCTTCGTCTATATTTCCTGGAGTAAGTATTTTATTGTAGTCCGGCATAGCGTTTGTTCTATTATTATATCACAAAAAACGAATCGTAGCGTTTATTGTTTAGCTAGATTTTCCTTCTTCTCAAAAGAGAAGAGGAAAAATTTGTTAAATATCCAACTCTGCCATCTTGGCGTTCGTTTGGATAAATGCTTTGCGTGGCGGCACTTCATCGCCCATTAACATAGTAAATACTGCGTCTGCATCTTCAGCGTCTTCTATATGTACTTGTTTTAAGACACGATTTACAGGGTTCATAGTGGTTTCCCACAATTGCTCAGCGTTCATTTCTCCGAGACCTTTATAGCGTTGCACTGAAATATTTGCATTACCTGTCTTTAATTCTTTCATTGCGGCTTCCCGTTCTTCTTCAGTATAGGCATAGCGTATCTCTTTGCCTCGTTGTACTTTAAAAAGTGGCGGCATAGCGACATATAAGTAGCCTTGCTTAATTACTTCAGGCATATGACGGTAGAAAAATGTCAGAATTAATGTCTCAATATGCTCACCATCAACATCGGCATCAGTCATAATGATGACCCTATGGTAGCGCAGCTTTTCCATATTTATGGTATCGGCAATTCCTGCTCCCAGTGCGATAATAATATTTTTCACTTCTTCATGCTCAATCATTTTATCGAGTCGTGCGCGTTCGGTATTTAAGATTTTTCCCTTTAACGGTAAGATTGCTTGGAATTTTCGATCTCTCCCCTGCTTGGCTGATCCGCCTGCAGAATCTCCCTCCACCAAGTAGAGTTCCGAGATACTTGGATCTTTTTCCTGGCAGTCTGCCAGCTTGCCTGGAAGTGTCGATCCTTCAAGCGCGCCTTTTCTGATAACTGCTTCTTTTGCTGCTTTGGCTGCCAGACGAGCCTTTGCTGCAAGATAGACTTTTTCAAGGACGCGTTTTGCATCTCCCGGGTTTTCTTCAAAGTATGTTGCGAGGCCATCTTTTACTATGGCGTTAACAATTGGTTGTATTTCAGAATTGCCAAGCTTGCCCTTGGTTTGTCCTTCAAATTGGATATTATCCTGAGGCATTTTAAGGAAAACGACTGCGGTCAGTCCTTCTCGTGTGTCATCGCCTGTGATTGAATCCTCCTCGTTTTTAAATGCACCAATCTTTTTACCGTAATCGTTTATAGCTCTGGTTAAAGCCATACGAAAACCGGTTAAATGCGTTCCACCATTGACTGTATTAATAACGTTGACGTAGGATTCGACATTTTCAGTATAGGTCTCGTTGTATTGTAGTGCTACCTCTACTTGGGCCTCTCCTTCTTGTTTGTTGATCATAATGACATCATGAATGGGTTGTTTGTTTTCGTTTATCTTCTCTACCAGCGAGACAATACCACCTTCAAAGTAGTAGTTCACTTCTTTTATTTCTTCTTTTCGTCTATCAATGAAATGGAAATAGAGTTTAGGGACGAGATACGCACGTTCTCGTATCATTTTTTTGATCATGTCGAAGTCAAACTCTGTGACCTGGAAAACAGTATTATCCGGAAGGAAGGTAGATGTAGTACCGTTTCTTTCGGCAATTTCCGGATCTGCATCGACCAGCTTGCTCTCTTTAACTATTTCTAGTGGTGAGGTGGGATTACCTCTCGCATAGGACTGTCTATAAATTTTGCCATCTCGTCTGACTTCTACCCATACCCACTCCGATAAGGCATTAACAACGGATGCACCGACACCGTGCAGACCTCCTGATATTTTGTAAGCACTGCCGCCGAATTTACCGCCGGCATGGAGTTTGGTCATAACTAATTCAAGTGCGGATTTTTTGTATTGCGGATGGATATCAATCGGTATGCCTCGACCGTCATCAACGACTGTTGCTGATCCGTCAGCATTCAGGTAAATCCAAACATTTTTCGCAGATCCTGCCAATGCTTCGTCGACAGCATTATCGATAATTTCGCGAAGTGATTCATGGAGTCCAATAACATCGGTTGAACCGATATACATTCCGGGGCGCTTTCGTACTGGTTCGAGTCCTTCGAGAACTTGAATTTGCTGTGCAGAATATTCTTGTGAATTGGAATTTGAGGCTTGTTTAGGCATTACCGAACTATTATAGCCACATTTTCTAATGAATGCAAGCGTGTTAGTTGTGCAAAATTACTTAAGCAGCGAGTGCCTTTTTTGTTGCCGAAGGTAGGATGTCGATAGCAGTAGAAACTATCGATTGATTCACTAGATTACCGCCATCACTTTCAAATTGTTGATTTTCGCCACCGACAGTCAACGTATGAACAGGTGTAATGAGATCCTCTTTTCCTCCATCAGCGCGAACATATCCTTCTTCCACTCTTTCTCTAAAGGTAGTGACAGCAAGTTCAGTTGTAGTTGGTCCATCAGTACGAGAAAAAACTATTTGCTCATCTACTTGGATTTCCCCTCTTGGAGTTTCGCCGCGGCGTTTATAAGTTGTGATTCGCGCAGACCAGGGTTCACCACTTTTGGGTGTCAAAGTAACTGTACTCGCGTCAGTGTCGCTGTCTGAAATGTATTCAGTTGTGGGTGTAGCATGTACTTCGCCAGATGCTTGGAGACCAGCAAAACGAGCATGCAAGGCATCAGGTGCTAAAGGATTGGTCGACTGTGTCCGCTCTTTTCGTGATGTTGTAGCAGTTGCGGAGCGCTCTGATCTTAGATATGAAGGCTGCCATTTTCTCTCTGAGTTCCATGTGGCGCCATTTGCTAATCTTCTTTCGGCTGGTGCTGACATAAAAAAGTATTATAGTACTTCCGTTAAAAAACACAAGAGGTAAATAAAAGGCAATTGAATTAATAAGTTTGAACCTATAGCATTTTTCTGTTACAATCTGTACTCATGCCTAGAGAAACATTAAAACAATACGATATTTACTGTTTTGGAGTTACATCAGATGTAAAACCGGCGCTTGAACGTGCAGAGAAAGTTGAGATAACTGTTTTTAAAACTTCCGGAACTATGATGAGACCTCGTGGCGTTGAATGCGTGTTCTTACGAAACGGTAATTGTTACGCTGCAGGAGAAGGTGCAGAGCCAGGAGTATGTAGTAGGACTAATCCATCAATTATAGCTCGCGATGGATCATGGGTTATGAGCGAGATTGAAACATTATCGGGACGAGAAACAGAAGTCGTTAATTTAGTTGCGAAAGGACTAACAAATGTAGCTGTAGCTAACGAACTTGGCGTTTCATTTGAAAGTATCCGAATGCATAATAAAAATATACAGGGAAAGCTCGGCGCTGGTAATGGTATTGAAGCAGTTTTAAAATCGTTCGCCTTGGGTTTGATCGATAGGGATAATATTCGCAAAGAAGTTTTGGAACGAGTTGGGGATTTGAATGAACAAGAAATGGAAGCGATGAATGTTGTCACTGAGAATTTTGGTGAATTTTCTTCTAATGATAAGGCAGCTGCCCGACTTAATATGTCTGCAGCAACGTTGAGAGACCGAATCGCTTCAAGTAGAGAAAAACTTGGAGTCAAAACAAAAATGGAAGCAGCACTTCATTATGCTGCCGCACAGAAGAATTTTGTAAAGGGAGTATTCATTCCATTAAGTTAATCTTTTTCTAGCGTTAAGCCTACAATCCGGGCGGAACTGTTATGCGGTTGCTGTTTTTTTTCAGAAAATATTTTCTCGCCTGGTCTTTGTCCTGGTTCATTTGTTTAACTAGTTCATTTGCTGACGTAAATTTCATATTGTCTCTTATTTTCTGTAATAACTTTACTGTTATCCAGTCCTCATATATAGTATCGTTAAAATCGAAAATATACGTTTCTGCAAGCACTTCTGTTTGGCCGAATGTTTTTGCCGCGCCAATAAAAGTTAGAGATTGGTACTCTTTGCCGTGTACTTTCGCTAAAGAAACATAAATGCCTTCAGATATTGATTTATGCAGCCGGATATTTGCTGTGGGAAATCCTAACTCTTTCCCCCGCTGCTGTCCTTTTCTAACTTTTCCTCTAATGCTATACACTGTTTCAGTGTAGCGCGGATTACTCGTTTAATCAAGGCCACTCTTACATTTATTCCTGGCTATTCTTACAAAATATTGACTTTTATGAAGAAAGGAGTAGAATACTGAATAGATTTCATGATTTGAGTCTTATAGTAGCTATATATGAGGCGAAAATGCATATGTAGTATATCTGTATAAGTGTATCAGGTTATGAAGTACATTAACATTCTGATTATTGGGAAACAAGGTGATACTTTGTACACTCCAATATGAATTCTTAAGTAGTTTCCGAATTTGATTTAATACCCCTTTGAGACAAGAGATACTAAATTAAATTTAGAAACCTCAGCAACGTCCTCCGTTTAGGTTTGATTACTCTATGCTGTCTTTCTTAGTCCACTGTTTTTTAGGTCTGCTGTTTAGTAAGAACTCATGCTGGAGTGTATGTGGATCATCATTTAAGGAGAATAGCCATGAAAGGAAAAGGTCGGGGGGGCGAATTGCTTGTCATGTTCCTTCGGTTAATCCTCAGCTTACCAGCTTTGTTCTGGTTCGTTCTGGGGTTTGGGTTAATATTCGCCTACGTTTTGGATAAATAGTCAGTATTGGCGCCCGGTGCAAATCGGGCGACACGTCGATCCTACTACAATGGCGTGGTAGGAATAAGCAGCTCAATGACGAGCTGCTTTCGGGGGTGTCGTCTCCCGCACCGCGGCGCCCCTTTTTGTTTTAGGAGGCTTGTAGATAATTTTTTATGCAGAAGCAATATAGAAGGAGTATTTTTTAGGGGGTCACTTATGTTACAGTGGAGATATGTCTCAAGAAAAGAAAGTAGATATTGAAGATGACGACAAAGAGCCGGTGAAGCTTATGATTGAGCATCGGCTACCCTGGCTTGTTATCGGCCTTTTCGGTGGAATACTGGCAACGTTACTATCTGCACGTTACGAAGCAGTTCTCTCAGAAAATATTCAGCTCGCTTTTTTTATTCCGGTTATCGTCTATATGGCAGATGCTGTAGGTACTCAAACTGAGACCGTATATGTTCGTAATCTTACAACTCGGAAAGTGATATTTCATATATACCTTATAAAGGAGTTGATCTTAGGTATGACGATTGGTGCATTATTTGGTGTAATTATGGGTTCGTTTGCTTACATGTGGTTTCATATAGCAGAGACAGCTTTCACCGTCGGTCTTGCGATGTTTATCACTATGAGTACTGCACCGGTAATTTCTTTAATCGTACCGACGATCATTAAAAAAGAACATAAAGATCCGGCAGTCGGTGCAGGGCCATTTACGACCGTCATCCAAGATTTGATTAGCTTGTTAGTTTATTTCTTCATCGCCACGGTAATTATTTTCAATGCTTAATAAGCGAGGATCAGTTTACAGCTTAATAGTTTCTATTATAAGAGGATTAACAGTTAGCAGAATTCACACGTCTTGGCTTTTTTCTTCATTGTTTGTTTTGCTTTCATGACACCACGAGACAATTTCTTTGCAGATTTCTTCCCTTTCTTGCTTTTATCGTTTGAAAATAGTCCAAAGACAGCCATATATATACTGTAATGGAAATTTTCCCCTGTTGTCAAATGGTATTTTATTTGTCTATAGTTAAAGATAGTATTTGAATAATTATGCCGGACCTTATCCCTCACTCTCTTTCTCAAGAAAAAATACTAGAAGAATTTCATACTTCCGAGTCAGGATTGTCCTCTGAGGAAGTAAAAAAACGCTTAGAAAGCTACGGTCCGAATAAACTAACTGAAAAAAAGAGAATATCTGCTCTCTCAATGTTTCTCGGTCAGTTTAAAAACACACTCACTCTTATTCTCCTTGGTGCTGTAGTGCTCGTTTTGTTTATTTACTACTTCGGAGATAAAGATCAGTCTGATCTTATTGAGGCGGGTTTGATTTTATCAATTGTGCTCATGATAACTGTTCTCGGGTTTATCCAAGAATATAAAGCTGAGAAAGCACTTGAGTCGTTGAAAAAACTCCTTGCGTATAAAGCAAAAGTTAAGCGAGATGGAAAAGAACAGGAAGTGGATGTCGCAGATCTTGTTCCGGGAGACATTGTCGTTTTGGAAGAAGGATTGAAGATTCCTGCAGACATGCGTTTATTGCAAGTTATTAACCTTCACACGAATGAGTCTTCTCTTACGGGTGAATCGACAACTGTTGAGAAAGACATTAAAGAACTGCCTGAGAATACACAAATAGCTGATCAGCATAATATGTTGTTTGCCGGAACAGTGATTACTTCAGGCCGTGGCGAGGCTGTTGTTGTCAAAACAGGAGATTTGACTGAAATCGGTAAAATCGCGGGTTTGGTAGCAAATGAAACAGATGATGAGACACCGATCCAAAAACGGCTCGATCAAATAGGAAAAATGATTGGCTATATCGTTTTGGGTATCAGCGCAGTTGTTTTTATTTTTATCTTTTTCTTTGCTGATGACTACTCTTCTCTTCCTATACTTCAGAAGGTGATCCATTCATTTATCGCGGCAGTTGCATTGGCTGTCGCAGCGATTCCTGAAGGCTTGCCGGCTGTGGTTACTATAGCGCTTGCTATGGGAACGCAGCGTATGGCGAAAAAGAATGCACTGATGCGAAAACTGAACGCAGTTGAGACGCTCGGTTCAGTCGATGTCATCTGTTCAGATAAAACCGGGACATTAACGAAGAACGAAATGACTGTGAAGGAAATGTTTTTTGACGGGAAACAGTATGAAGTAAGCGGTATCGGCTATGACCTCTCAGGAGAAATAACGCAAGGCGGAAAGAAAGCAGATACAAAGCCGCTTACACTCCTTTTGCAAGCAGGGCTTTATAACAATAATGCGCAGGTTGAGAAGGATAAAGTTCTTGGAGATCCAACTGAAGCCGCATTGCTGATTAGTGCGAGAAAAGCCGGTTTTTCCGCTGATGACAAACGTGCTTTGGAAATACCATTCACCAGTGAGCGCAAAATGATGTCAGTCGTCGTAAAACAAGGCAGCAAATATGTCGTATTTACCAAAGGTGCTCCTGAAATCCTCATTAATCATTGTAAAGAAATGATAGCTGACGGAAAAACGAAAAAGATAGCAGAAAAGGATAAGTCATTTATCAATGAGCAAGTAAGCGGGATGAATTCTCGAGCGCTTCGCAGCTTGGGATTTGCGTATAAAGAACTGACTGAGTCAGAGTTTAAAGCACAAAAAGATGATGAGAAGAAGCTTGAAGATGGATTAATATTCATTGGCCTGCAGGGTATGATTGATCCTGCCAGAAAAGAAGTTCATCATTTAATTGAAACATGTAAAGAATCAGGCATTCGTGTCATTATGATTACCGGCGACCACGAAGTGACTGCTAAGGCTGTTGCAAATGAGATAGGTATTACCGGCGAATCATTGACAGGAGCTGTTGTTGATGCCATGCCTGACGATGAATTTGTCAAGACAGTCGAAAGAGTAAGTATTTATGCCCGTGTTAATCCGGGGACCAAAATGAAAATTGTCGATGCACTTAAGAAGAACGGTCACATCGTCGCAATGACCGGCGATGGAGTAAATGATGCGCCGGCAATGAAGCGGGCTGACATTGGTATCGCCATGGGAATAACCGGAACTGACGTTGCCAAAGAAGCATCAGATATGGTTTTGCTGGACGATAAATTTTCGACAATTGTTTCTGCTATAGAAGAAGGGCGAGGAATATTCCAAAATATCAGAAAATTCGTCCACTACCTTCTTTCGTGCAATATCGGTGAGGTAATGGTGGTATTTGCGGGTGTTATCTGGTTTAAGGATCTGCCGCTTACCGCCACTATGCTGCTTTGGATCAATGTGGTGACGGACGGATTGCCCGCTGTTGCCTTGGGTATGGATCCAGCAGAAAAAAATATTATGAAGCTTTCACCAAAGAAATTTCAGACAGAAATCATTACGAAAAAATTGTGGATTGAAATGTGTATTTTCGGCTTAATGCTGACGGTTGCCATTCTCGGTCTGTATGATTACAACTTGGTTCATGAGCATGCTATTGAAGCGAAAGGCGCTGCTTTTATAGCAATAGCGCTGTTTGAGCTTGTATATCTATTCCTAATCCGCTCGACCTTTGGGGCATCCTTCTTCTCAAATAAATGGCTGTGGATTGCTATCGTTGTTACTGTTTTTATGCAGGTTGCTATTGTTTACGTTCCTTTCTTTGCTACCCTATTTGAAGTTCGACATATTGATATCTTTGATTGGATGTATATTGGTATAACCACCGTTGTCTTGTGGCTGATATTTACTGTTTTCAGAAAAACTTTATCTGTTTGATCTCGGATTACAAAAAGATCGGCATCCAGGTAGGATGATGTGTGTAGATTAACGCCAGAAAAAGAATAAGATCTAAGGTAAGGTGAATTGTAATTACATAAAGTAGCGAATCTGTTTTCTTGAATACGAAGCCTTGCAGAAGAGCGAAGGGGTATATGAGAAGCGGTCCCCATCCGACAAATCCAAGCTCATAAAGAAATGAGGTAAATAATACTGCCTGGATACCGTTTGCCTGCCAAAATGGCAAATGTCTGCGTAAAATACCGAGAACTGTATTCACAAAAAATAATTCGTCCCAAATTCCCAGGGCATTTGTACCAATAAAAAGACGGATGATATTGCTCACTCCCGCTTCTACGCTCCAATTAAGATATGCATGTGAATTCTTCAAATAAAATGGAACGACGAAGTACGCGATAATTGCCGTCAGGGCAATATAGCCAAACTCTGACATATACCAGTTCCTTCCATGGTGCCATTGGAAGCGGATGAGCTTATCCTTATATATATAGTGTGAAGTCAGATACGGGATACTGACAGCCAGGCCTAACGTTATACTCATCTCAATCATGTGCCCATAGCTGATATCAGTCGTTATCGGAGTGATGCCCAGGAAGAACATTGCTATGTAAATGAGTGATATTTCTTTAGCAAATCGTTTGGGTCCGAAGAAAAGGATCAATGCGCCTCCTAGCAGGAACATCCAGCCGATAAGTTTCATTTGAAGAGCTATGAGTGTGACTGCAGCGATGCTTAAGAAAATAACTGAGAGGTATTCTGATACTTTTAGTCTTTTCATGAAGAGTTTTTTGTTTGATTCATTATATTCCTGCTGAGTTTGGTTGGCAATAAACTTACCTCTTGTAAATTGCAATAAAAATACTTTATGCTAGAAATGTACATATTTTCTGCCCATGAGTGGTTTTGATGAAGTTATTGCATCATATTCGTTGATTATAGTCGGGTTTGCTGTGGCATTGTTGCTGGGATTAACAGCATTGTCCCTTTCATTAAAGCATGTAAGTGCTCTGATGAAGAAACTTCTCTATGGATCCTTTATCGCCGTTACGATGCTGACTACCCTTTTCCTTGCCGGTTCTACCATTTACCTCAATGTAATTTCTTCAAGTAAAGGTCCTGTTCACTGGCATGCAGATATTGAAATATGGGCATGCGGTCGCGAAATTAACTTGAAAGATCCTACGGGATTATCGAACAAGATTGGCACGCCGACACTTCATGAGCATAATGATAAACGAATCCATCTCGAAGGAGTTGTGGTTGAACCGCAAGATGCGAGTCTTAGTAGATTCTTCCAAGTTATTGGTGGAAAGCTTGAACGAAATGTGTTGCACGTGCCGACGAACGAAGGTGTTATGCTTTTATCATCCGGTATTTCCTGTGGCGACGGAATGGTTCGGGAGTTACAATTCTTTGTGTATAAAACAGATACTGACGGGTATTATACCCAAGAAAAAATAGCTGATCCGGCATCATACACTATTTCTCCGGAAGGAAATATTCCGCCCGGTGATTGTATTATTGCAGAGTTAGATGCACCAAAAGAACGGACAGATAGAATGTGCACGAGCTATCGAGTAGCAGAGCAAATCGGAAAATTGAAAGGAGAGAAATAATTTATGGGCTTGCACTTACCAACATTATCAATCGTCATTGGCTCAGCAGCGATTGATTCTATAAATCCCTGCGCGATCGGTGTCTTAATTTTAATGATTTCAGTGGTACTCGGAGGAAAAGGTTCAGTTCGGCGATTATTATTCCTGGGCGGATTGTACATCTTAGCAATTTTTGTAACCTATCTGTTAGCAGGTTTGGGCTTAATTTACTTCCTGGCAAACGTTCCGTTGTTTGTAGCTGAATATTTGTCTCTTATCGTTGGCTTTTTTGTTATCTTGGCCGGATTGCTCGAAATAAAAGATTTCTACTGGTACGGGAAAGGCTTCTCCTTGCAAATTCCGCACGTGTTCATCGATAAAATTCATGACTATTCAAAGAACATGAGTGTTCCGGGAGTAATTCTTCTTGGAGCATTTATTGCAGGTGTAGAACTTCCATGCACCGGCGCGCCGTACCTCGCGATTATAACGATGCTTTCTATGAACTTTAATTTTCAGGCGTTTATCCTTTTAATTATTTACAATATTGTCTTTGTCCTCCCGCTGGTTGTGATTCTCGGGCTCGTGGCCGGTGGAACGAAAGTTAGCAAAATCAAACATTGGAAGCAAGCGAATAAAGGATATATGCGGTTTGCTATCGGGTTAATGTTAATTCTGTTAGGTTGGCTGTTGATCTTAATAGCAAATGGGACAATAAACTTTGGATAATATGCTACAGCGAATTGTTAAAAGAAAAGGTCACACAGAATACTTTGACGCAAGAAAAATCTACGCCAGTGTATTTTCAGCCTGTATGTGCTTACGGATGCATGACTCCGAAGCGGAATTAATCGCCGATATGGTGAGCCACGAAGTTGAAAATATGGTAAAAGATAAAGCGGAAGTCTCGACACAGGTCTTACATAAACTTGTCGCTGAGACATTGATTAAATATCAGCCGGACGCCGGGTATATGTACGATACGCATCGGGAAGTACATTAGAAGTATAAAGTTTGTCCCGATGGTCGTCCCGACGGTAGTTTCCGTACGGGATCCTCGATAGCTTTCTGCCATCGGGATTGTCATCCGGGATCCCGATTCGATCGGGAAGTTATGAAATATGAAATGCTTGCGGGTCTAATTCATAGATCATACTTCATATTTCTTTTTTTATGCTAAAACGCAAATACGACTACGATTTAATAGTGATAGGAAGCGGTAGCGGCGGCAGTGTCGGTGCTCATTATGCAGCCTCTTTGGGAAAAAAAGTTGCTATTTTTGAGTCTGGTGCTGTCGGAGGTGAATGTCCTAATTTCGCCTGCGTTCCAACCAAAGCATTACTTCATGCTGCAAAGACATACTCTGTGGTCAAAGATGCTGGGACATTCGGTATACGAGCAGAAAGAGTTGGCGTTTCGTATACGAAGGTGAAAGATTGGAAAGATCTTGTGGTGTCTCGCACCGGCGCTGCTCACGGCAGGCAGTCTTTTGAAAAAGACGGCATGCATTTAATTCACGCAAAGGCACAATTCATCTCTCCCCATGAAGTTGAAGCAGCAGGAAAAATATACTCGGCAGCGAAATTTCTTATCGCAACAGGTTCAAGAGTATTCATTCCGCCTTTGACCGGCCTGGAAGACTCCGGTTATATTACATTTAAGCAGGCAGTTGATTTTAAGAAAGTCCCCTCTTCTCTACTGATTTTCGGCGGCGGTGCGGTGGGATGTGAATTTGCTCATATTTTTGCATCATTCGGTAGTAAAGTGATTCTTGTGAACAGATCGGATAGAATACTGAGTAAAGAAGATAAAGAAGTGAGCGGCATAGTGCAGGCGCTGTTTGAAAATGAAGGTATTTCTGTTTTGACGAACACAAATATTCAGAAAATTGAGAAGAAAGGCTCCCGGAAGAAAGTATGGTTTCAGAAAGGACATGAGGAGTACACCCATGAAGTTGAAGAGATCCTTATTGCGACTGGAAAAGTACCTGTTTTGGACTTCGGTCCTGAAAAAGCAGGTATTGTGATTGATAAACACCACCACTTGAAAGTTAATCGGTTCCTCCAAACGAATGTTCCCCATATTTACGCTGCCGGTGATATCGTCGGTCCCTTTCTTTTTACACATACCGGCTATTATCAAAGTTATATAGCAGCACATAACGCGTTTTCATATCACAAGATACAGCCTGACTATCGGGCGATTCCGCGTTGTATTTTTATAGAGCCTGAGGTGGCGTCAGTGGGTATATCTGAGGAGGAAGCGCTTGAGAAAGGTATAAAGATTAAGAAAGGAATTGTGGCAATTGCTATTGTTGGCAGAGCCAATACCTCAAATGAGCTTGATGGGTTCGTCAAAGTCATTACAGACAGTAATGGAGTCATTATCGGTTCCTCAATCGTTGCGCCGTCGGCAGGCGAAATGATCCATGAAATGAGTCTCGCGATAAAGTTGAAAGTAAAAGCCGAGGTATTGGCAGAAATGACACACGCTTACCCTACATTTTCAGAAGCAATTAAGATTGCCTGCAGTATGATAGAATGATTGGAATCTTCCCTCCTCCTTCTCCGCAAATATTTTAATGGAATTATACACAAAGATTCAAATCGGCGGTGCACGTTGCTCCCTGACTCTGTAGTAATTCGTATAAGAAGTGTAAGGTTGAGTTTTTACTTCGCATGCGAATTAAAGCGAATTGGAAGATTGTAAAGCCGCCTGGATACATTCCAGTATTGTTTATAACAACTCTTCTTCCTCTGAACCGCTATTACTTCTTCCCCCTTTTACGCCTACAGAGTATTGATCATATGGCCATAACTCGCTATCCAACTCATCCTCATCTCTTGTTCTGAAAACGAGTAATAAGAATGGTAACGCAAGAAGCGGCAATAACCAGAACCAATATCTATTACTTGCTGATTCCGGTCCTGTTGCATCTCCTTTTACAGCTTGCTGGCTCTCAATTTTCTCTCCAGTTTGCGATGCTGCTTGAACTTGCAGTTTTTGCCCATGCATATAGGATATATTCGCTAACGTAGTTATCACAATAGCGGCAAAGAGGGTAATCGTAAAGACAATTGTTTTATACATATTTTCACCTCCCTTCTGAAATATCTTCAAAACCTTAGATATCATTTTGAACGTAGTGAAGAATCTTCTTACAGATCCCTGCATTTCGACAGGCCAGCTTCACAAGGCTCAGAATAATAATGTTTATCGACACTCACCTTCAAATTTCAGAAGAAAAGGTGAAATAGTTAATGCATTCTTTCAATCTCAAATGAGAAAAGGGTAACAGGAGAGTAAGAATTATGTAAGACCAGGTTTAAGTTTTTTCCGTTTATACCTTCGAATTGCATCGGCTAAAATCTCCACTACGAGCCTATCAACATCAGATTGTGTGACCATTTCCTTACTGTTTCTTACAATTAATTGAGTTTTTTTATCTTCCATAATTCTATTGACATACTACTAACAATACTTTAGAATGTAAAGTAGTTACATTAAGTAAAGCATTAACTTAGGCCATTATTGAGACAAAAATATGGCTTAATTGACTACAGTAACATAATAACGATATGAATGACAAACATTGCGGAGCGCACTGCGGCGTAGCACGAACAATAAAAATAATCGGCAGTAAATGGACGTTATTAATTCTTCATAATATTATGGAGGGACAGAACAGATTTGGTCAACTGCAAAGATCACTCGATGGAATCAGTACAAAGACGTTGTCGGTAAGGCTTCAAGAAATGGAACGCGATGGAATAATTGACAGAAAAGTATATGCTGAGGTGCCACTGCATGTAGAATACTTCCTCACTGCAAAAGGAAAATCTTTACATGGGATTATTGATCAAATGGCAACGTGGGGTGATAATGAAGAACACTCTCCTGCCTACTCTCAGCATTGAGATTATATTGCGTTTACGGTACAATTGTCGTTTATGGAAGGTCTGGCTATTCCTCTTAAATTAATTCTATCCCTCGTTTTGGGAGCTGTTATCGGTCTTGAACGTGAGCTCAATGAGAAGAAAACGATTCGGCCAGGTGAAAAACCCCAGGCAGTTCTCGGGCTCCGCACATTTTCGTTAATAACTGTTCTAGGTGCATTGTCTGGGTTTCTGTATCATCAGTTTCTGTGGATCTCGATACTTTTAACAGCAGCTTCTTTCATTTTTTTCCTCGTTTTTTACATTGTTGACACCTTCCATACCAAGGATACCGGAATAACCACTGAATTGGCGTTGTTTTTCAGCTTTATGATCGGCGTTTTGGTTGCGTTAGAAGTGTTCCCGATTCAAATGACGATTGCGCTGGCGGTTCTTCTCATCTTAATTCTCTCAAGGAAACGGAAAATAAAGGATGTTGTTGAAGATATTCGGACGAGTGAATTGAATGCGTTTATCGCTTACGCGATTATCGCTTTGGTAATTTTGCCGTTCCTTCCGAACGTAACATATTCAATTAATGACCTCGGACTTGAGTCAATGCTAGAGAGTTTTGGTTTGCCGATTGAAAAAATTGCTGACATTGAGCTTCTGAATCCTTTTAAACTTTGGATGATCGTTGCGCTTATTACCGGTATCGATATGATTGGGTATGTACTTGAGCGAACAGTTGGACAAAAGAAAGGCTGGATACTTGCAAGCATCGCCGGTGGATTTGTTTCTTCCACAGCTACAACACAATCATTAGCGCAGCAAAGTAAAACCTCAAAACGAGTGAACCATTTGTTGGCGGCAGCCTTAGTGGCGAATATGGTGAGCTTCGTCCAAATTGCCATTCTTCTTTCCCCTATTAATACCAGATTTGTTGCCGAGTTGGTACCGACGTTTGCGGGTATAATTCTAGCCTCGTCATTGAGCGTATTTTATTTTCTTAAGAAACGGGAAGGAGAGGAAAAAATGAAGACTTCACCAGAACAGGAGGAAAACAACGAGGAAGGTATATTTGAAATCGGTCCGGCGTTGAAATTTGCCGGTATTTATTTGGCTATCAGCATTTTTTCTAAAATTGCACTTGAATTTTTCGGCAGCGGTGCGTTTTTGGTTGCCACAGCAATCGGTGCATTGGCAGGTTTGGACGCAGTGATGATTAATACCGCACAGCTTGCCGGAGGAAGAATTGATTTTACACTCGCATTTTGGGCGTTTATCATTGCCAATGCGGTTAACTTACTCGGAAAAACATTTTACAGCTACTTACAGGGTAAAAGAGAATTTGCCATAAAGTTTGCAGTCAGTGTGGGCGTCATTATTGCTTCGAGTTTGATAGGTGCACTATTTATTTAGCAGAGGAAAGATAATTATTTTTCAGCAATAACAGGGCACTTAATGTGAAGCCGCACTTTATATTCCCTTTCGTTATATTATCCTTAATTTCTTCGAAGGTAAAATGCCTCAACTTCATTCCAATCTCTTTTATGTCTTCATGTTTTTGGCCTATCGTGAGTCCTTCACCAACATATACGAACATCTCTTGGTTGCTTGCTCCCGGTTCAGCAAAAAAAGAGCCGATAAAGGTCAATTTTGCTGCAGTAATACCAGTTTCTTCCAGAAGCTCTTTTCTTGCAGTTTCCTGCTCATTTGAGCCCACATCGACCATACCCATAGGTATTTGCCAAAAATAATCATGCGATGGGTGGCGGTATTGGTTTACTAAATATATTCCCGTCTCATCCATTGCGACTACGCCTGCAGCATTCTTATTTGGTTTAATGAAGTACGCGTACTCCCACTGATTATCGTCTAATGAAAGTGTATCTACCTTTATTTCTAGGAATTCATTCTTGTATACGGATCTTGTGGAGATTACGTTTGGTATTTTACTCATATTGCTATTATATCAAAGATTGCTAGCTTGGCTAAGTAGTAGAGATCTAGCTCATCTATTTGCTATACTGTTTGCGGTACATATTGAAAAGAAAGGAGGTGAATAGAAATGAACGTAGAAGTTAATTATCTTGCAGTGCTTCTTGCCGCTGTCGCCAGTATGGTCGTCGGATTTGTCTGGTATTCCCCAATGTTATTCGGTAAACAATGGTCAAAGTTGATGGGTTTCACAACTGAAGGCATAAAAAAAGCTCAGAAAGAAATGGGAAAATGGTATGGGGTCAGTTTTGTTCTGGCTTTGGTAACAGCATATGTCCTAACGCATGTTATGGCTATGGCAATGAACTTTTTCCATTACAGTCCAGTGAGCACAGGTTTAACAAGCGCATTTTGGATGTGGCTCGGATTTATTATGCCGGTACAAGCAACCGGAGTTATCTTTGGTAAAGAACACGGCAAAGATCAGTGGAAAATATTTGGCATAAATACCGGATATCAACTGGTTTCGTTATTGGTAATGGGAGTCGTGATAGGTTTCCTGGGCTGATAGGAAAAGATTTTCTAGCGTGAGACGAGGATTTGCGTTGGTTTTCTTCAACGTGGTGTGTGTGTGTTGGAGGTTCCGAAGTAAATGCTCTAATTGATGCAGGTTGGTTGAAGTTGGTCTCTCGTCTGAATGAATCGCTTGCAGCAGCTGTTCTCTGACCAGCAGTATCACTTTTTCCAACCACAAAACCGTATCGGTTTTGTTCTTGCTTATTGTTTCTGCCAATTTTAATGCTTCGACGATACTTTGCGTTTGAAGATTATTTATCTGTGATTGATACTCTTCCCGCTCTTCTGCTGTAATTATTACTTCCGCGGCAATTGCGATAAGTTTACACCGTGATCTTACAGTAGGAAGTAATGATTCTTGAGAATCAGCGGTCAGCAAAAATAGTGTCTGTGCCGGCGGCTCCTCTAAGATCTTCAACAAGGCGTTTTGTGCTTCCGGGGTCAGCAACTGCGCGTCTCTGATGATAACTGCCTTTAACGGGCTTTTTACGGGCTTGAGGAATAGTGTATTATACAGACTTCGAATATCTTCAATGCCAATGCTGATACTCTGTTTCGTTTCTTTTTTCCCAAACGTATCTTTATCAACTTGTAACAGATCGATAGGTTCTACATTCCTCTCAGTAGTTATTTGTATCGCATAGTCTTCCCGCGATTTTTTGTCTTGTGATGTTATTAATATGCTTATCATCTGTTTACTCGTTCCTGCTCAATTAGTTTTATTACTGTGTTCCACATACTACTATCTCCATGAGATTTCTTCCAGAACCAATATTCTGCCCCCCACAGCAATAATGCTTCCGGTTGTAAGTGTTTTGCTCGTGCGAAATTTTGTTTCAACAAGCTTGCATTCATACTTTTTGGTTTATCTGCCCGATAGGCAGCATCATTTTTCTCCCATGGTTCTGCCTGCAATTCAGTAATCCAGAAAGCTTTTTTTGTTTTATCTATAGCTTGTTTAATAGCGTGGTCGGTATCTCTCGGTCCTGCATGGAACGATATTCCTAGCTGCTTGGTAAGAAATTGTTTGTAATAAAGATCAAGTCCTATTATATCGGCAAATTTTTCAGCAGTAGGTAAAGAAGCTCTTTCCGTAAGGTCATTACCCCAGAGGTTAATCAGTATTTTTCTTGTCGGATCAAGCTGTTTTACGACTCGAACTTCTTCTGCAACAACATCCTCGGGTATTGCGACATTTCTCGGACCACTTGGGTCAAACGGTTCATTCTCTACCTGCCAGGCAATAATACAGGAATAGTGTTTAAGGATGGTTGTGGTTTGTTCCACAAACTTATATACGAATGGAGCAACTGCATGCATATCAGTTGCAGCAGTAATCCACGAAGGAATATAAAACTCAGGCCACTGCGGTGCTTTCATACCGACAGTAATCAGTACTTTCGTCCCAGTTTTTTCACAGAGATCAAGTTGGTTTGTTATGGTTGAAAAATCGTATATCCCTGGCTTATGTTCGATTTCATTCCAATAACAACCAAGGCGGACAATATCAAAGTTCATGGCTAAAAGTTCTCGAAATGCCGCCTCAGAATCAAGAGAAAGATGTTTTGCTTGTTTTGTGCTATACGTGGTACCGATCAGCATATGGAATCGAGAGTGAGAATGGAGAATTGAGAATTAGATGCGAAGTTGAATGGCAGCCTCCTTGTTTGTTTCTCAATTCATTGACATTATACTCCACTTTTCCGTACTATTAAACTAATGCCCGATGCTACAACTGCACCAGTGGTAAACCCTGCTTCTCAAGGTGTGCCTAGCGATACGCCGTCTCCTGTTAGTGGATCAGATAATAAAAGTACTTTTGATAGTAAATCTGAAGCGAAAACTCTGGTTGATATTCTCTACCTTGATAAAGTACTGACGAAAGAGCAGTTTGACGATATAAAAGTAAAAAGTGCATTGAGTGGTAAATCTCCGGAAATAGTACTTAATTCGCTGGAAATTGTTCCTGAAGCGAAAATTGCTGAAGCACGGGCAAAGTTACTTAATATCCCTTTTATTTCTTTATCCACTGCGTCTTTTTCCCCCCAAGCGCTAAATCTTTTGCCGCAGGCTGTTGTTGAGCGATTTTCATTAATACCTTTTGCGTACGATGAAAAAGCAGGTACGCTCTCGATAGCCATGAGTAATCCTGTGGACTTAGACGCTATCTCATTCGTCGGTCAAAAAACCGGATTACAGATTAAATCATTCGCAGCTGCTCCGGGTGAAGTCGATGCTGCCATCAAGCAGCAATATAGACAGGAATTAGTTGGTGAGGTAGGAAAAGCGATTGAAGAAACTGAGGCCTATTCAAAGAAACGTGTCGTTGACAGTAAGCAAATCTCCCAAATCATTAAAGAGGCGCCGATTGCGAAGATCGTATCGACAATTCTCGAATATGCGGTTACCAGTCGGGCATCTGACGTGCATATCGAACCTCAAGAAGAGCGGGTACGCATCAGGTATCGAATTGACGGTATTCTCTACGATAAACTGAGTTTGCCGCGAAATGTACAGGAAGCACTTATCTCACGTATTAAAATTCTTTCGGAAATGAAAATTGATGAGCATAGGACGCCGCAGGATGGACGTTTCAGTTTTAAAGTGGCAAGTAATGAAGTTGATTTGCGTATTTCTACAGTACCCACAGTAAATGGTGAAAAGATCGTCTTACGACTTTTGCGAAAAGAAGGAGGAATTCCGACGCTTGGTGAGTTAGGGTTGAATGGAACTGCATTAAAGAATCTTGAAATTTCTATTTTGCGGCCGCACGGGATAATTTTGGTTTGCGGTCCAACAGGAAGTGGAAAAACAACGACGCTTTACTCTATCTTGTCAAAACTGAATACACCGAAAGTAAATATTATGTCGCTTGAAGATCCGGTGGAGTATCAATTGGCAGGTGTGAATCAAATTCAGATTAATCCGACAATCGGTCTCACATTCGCCTCGGGATTGCGTGCATTTCTTCGTCAGGATCCCAATATTGTTCTCGTCGGAGAAATTCGTGATAAAGAAACGACCGAGTTGGCAATGCAGGCTGCACTCACCGGACATTTGGTCTTCTCTACCCTGCATACCTCAAGTGCTGCCGGAGCGCTTCCTCGTTTACTCGATTTAAGTGCAGAACCGTTTCTCTTAGCATCAACCATTACTGCAATTATCGGTCAGCGCATTGTTCGAAAGATTTGTAGCCACTGCCGAACGAGCTATGTTCCACCGGAGCAAATTGTTCAAGAAATAAAAACGATATTAGGCCCTTTATACCCGAAGAGAGAGAGCACAATGCAGCTATATCGCGGAAATGGTTGTTCCGAATGTGGCGGTACCGGTTACTTAGGCCGGGTGGGTATTTATGAAGTACTTCCTATTTCTGAAAAAATCTCTCATATCATTCTTGAACATGCGGATACTCTCACTGTAGAAAAAGAAGCAATCGCTGAAGGGATGATATCAATGAAACAAGATGGGTATCTGAAAGTAATGCAAGGATTAACAACATTGGAAGAAGTATTGAGAGTAGCACAAGAATAGTGAGAAATAAGGAAAGTTCTCGTTTAATTCTCAACTAAAAACATGGACATACAAAAGTTATTAGAAACAACAGTAAAACGAAACGCATCAGATTTGCATCTTTTGGCCGGTTTAGCACCTTCAATCCGTATAGATGGTGCATTGGAGCCGATTCAAGGGCATGAAGCCCTGCAGCCACATGAGATAGAGGAAATGCTTTTTTCTATCACGACACCTGAACAAAAAGAAATTTTGATCAACAACAAAGAGCTTGATTTCTCATACGGTTATGGTGGAGGTTTATATGGTGATCAAGGGAGATTCAGAATCAATGCGTACTATCAGCGCGGCTATTTAGCTGCGGCGCTTCGGTACTTAATGCCGAAAATTCGCAATATTGACGAACTGGGTTTACCGAAAGTATGCCACGATTTTGCAAATGAAAAGCAGGGTTTTATCTTAGTTACCGGTCCGACCGGTCATGGAAAATCAACAACACTTGCAGCGATTCTTAACGAGATTAACGTAAATAAACCTGCGCATATTTTGACCATTGAAGATCCGATAGAATATGTTTATCCAAATGAAAAGGCCATCATTTCTCAGCGTGAAGTCGGTTCTGACACACATTCCTGGCCAATGGCTCTTCGTGCCGCGCTTCGTGAAGATCCGGACGTCGTATTGGTTGGTGAGATGCGTGATCCAGAAACAATGCAGGCGGCAATTACTCTTGCAGAAACAGGACATTTGGTCTTTGCAACATTGCATACAAATTCTGCCTCCCAAAGTATCGATAGAGTTGTCGATGCATTTCCTGACCATCAGCGATCACAAATTCGTGTGCAGCTCGCTGCAACACTGAAAGGGATCATCTCACAGCGACTGGTACCGAGGATCGGCGGCGGCAGAGTTTCTGCTAATGAAATACTTATCGGTGTTCCGGCTGTAGCAAGTAATATTCGGGATGGAAAGACTCATCTTATCGATTCAGTCATCCAAACCTCCAAGGATGTGGGTATGGCTACGCTTGAAACTTCCCTAGCCCAGCATGTTCTTGCCGGAAATATAACGCTTGATGATGCCAAAGCGTATGCAACACACGAGCAGGAGTTGTTAAGAATAGTGCAGGGGTGACAGAATTGAGAATTTGAACAAATAAGTTTTTATTTTTCTGTATAACTCAACTCGCCATTTTCAACTCTCAATTCATTTATGAAACTTTTCTACATTGCTATTGATCATGAGGGGAAAAAAGCCAGCGGATTTATTGAAGCAACCGATGAAAGTAAGGCAGCTGCATACCTTCGTGACCATGCTCTCCAGCCAATTAAGATTGAGAAACAAGCTACCAAACCTTCTCTCAATAGCATCCAGCTATTTCATAAAGTTAATGGTAAAGACATTGTTTTCTTTACACGGCAAATTGCTTCTATGCTCACATCCGGACTAACCTTATCTCAGGCATTAGGTATCTTAAGAAATCAGACTCAGAAAACAGCAATGATTGCGATTATTGACGGAATAATCGTCAATGTTGAGGAAGGTAAAGCATTTTCAGAAGCAATAACACAATATCAGAATGTTTTTTCTCCGGTTTATGTTTCTCTTATTAAAGCCGGTGAGACTACAGGCGTACTTGACAAAGTTATGGTGCGTTTAGCCGATACACTTGAAAAACGGGATAAATTACGTTCACAAATACGCGCAGCTCTTCTCTACCCTATTATTGTGATGACATTAATGATTATCGTCGTTGGCATCATGATGGTAGTTGTCATACCGCAGTTAAAGACTTTGTATGAGTCACTTAATATTTCTCTTCCTCTGCCGACAAGAATCGTTATCGAAATATCGACGTTTACGGTTAATAACATTTTCCTCATTTTGGTTTCTCTTGTCGTCGGAATGGTGTATTTTAGTCGATGGAAAAAAACAGAAAAAGGAAAACTCCGTCTTGATACATTTCTCCTTAAAATACCGATTTTCGGCAAACTCATCCGTGAATCGGTTGTTTCAGAGCTGTCCAGAACGTTTGGTCTTTTATCCGGTACCGGTGCGTTAGTCATTGAGTCGCTGAATAAAAGTGCTGACGTTGTAGGAAATAGTGTGTATAAAAAAGCAGTTTTAGAGGTCGCAGATAGTGTTGAGAAAGGTGTGTCGATCGGTGATGCGATGAATGCTAATCCGCTTTTCCCTTCAATTTTGGTTGAGATGGTAAAAATAGGTGAACAAACCGGAAAACTGGATGATTCTTTGATGCGTGTTTCCGAATATTTCGAACGGGAAGTTGAACAAACAGTTAAGGCCTTAACAACGGCAATGGAACCGGTCATTATGGTCGGATTAGCAATCGGCGTGGGTTTTCTTATAATTGCGGTAATAACACCGATTTACAAGCTTATCTCATCATTTTAATGATTCAGGTATTGACAAGTTATCGGAATTGTACTCTACTATATATAATGCCTTTATGAACGTGAAAGGACTGAAATTGCCCGGTTTTACATTAATTGAGTTGCTCATAGTTATTGCCGTGCTTGGTGTGCTTGCTGCAGCTGTGTTAGTCGTTATCAATCCTGTTGAACAGCTTGCACGCGGAAGAGACTCCGGAAGAAAGTCGTCCATCGCACAACTTGGTCGAGCCATGCAGTCGTACTACACCACACAATTCGGGTATCCTCCGGCAGGGACATGGGATGACGAATTGACTACTGTTACTGGTGAAATTCGTACTTTTCCACAAAATCCGTCCGGTGCGATACAATGCTCCGATAATCCGAAGCCAAACGCAGACGGATATTGTTATGATACGGCATTAGTCGGAGGAACTCCGGAATCAGTAATATATAGCCACCTGGAGTCGAAAGCAGAGAATTCAAAATGTGCGGGTGTCCTTGCCAATACATGGTATGCATGGTCTTCTGCAGATGGGAAAGCCGGTGTATACTGCAATCCGTCTGCTCCTGTTCCGGGAATCACAGGGTTGCTGCCATAGATCTTCCTTTTCAACAATAAGACTCTTCTACCTCGAGTATGCTATGATCAATATATGAGTTTTCTTCTGCCCATTTTATTCTTCCTTGGTGCTGCTGTGGGAAGTTTTCTTCATGTTGTTATAGACCGTGTACCGAAAGGTGAATCAATTGTCTATCCTCCGTCTCATTGCCCGCATTGTAGGCATCGATTAGCTTGGTACGATCTTATTCCTGTTATCTCTTATATAATGCTTCGAGGAAAGTGCAGATACTGTCATACTCACATCTCTTACTATTATCCAGTGCTTGAAATACTAACCGGATCCCTGTTTGTTTTCGTTTTCCTTTTCGGAATAACTACAGGGATTGTTTACACGATTTATTTACTTTTTGTTGCAAGTATTTTCATCATTATTTTCTTTACTGATTTTAAGTACGGCATCATTCCAATTTACTCGATCGTCATCGGTATTATGTTCGTTTCAACTTATCTGGTCTACGCATTATCAATCGAGACTATACTAAATCACGTCTATTCCGCAATCTGTGCATTTTTATTTTTCTTTTTTCTTTTTGCAATTACGAAGGGCAGAGGTATGGGTTTTGGCGATGTGCTGCTCGTACTTCTCCTCGGGTTGTTTTTAGGCTTCCCCAATACAGCGGTGAGCTTATATGTATCATTCTTGACAGGGGCAGCTATTTCTCTCATACTGATCGGAGTCGGGGGCAAAAAGTTTCGACATGACACTATTCCATTCGGCCCTTTCCTTATTTTTGGTGCGTTTTTTGCCCTATTCTGGGGAAACATAATTATAGAAGCGTTATTGAACTACATGAGGCTATGAAGAGACGTCGAATGAACATCGGAAAACTAAATGTTGAAATTGGGAATCTGCAATTGGGTTTTACGATGGTTGAGCTTACTGTCATTATGGCGGTGCTTGGTGTTCTCATCACGGGAGTCATCGTGATAATTAATCCCCTCGCACAAATTGAAAAAGCGCAGGATGCCAGGCGGAAGTCCGATCTCAATCAAATCCAACGTGCACTTGATCTCTACTATGAAGATAATGGTGGGTATCCTCCAGCCGGTGCAGGTTTCACCATAAATAATGTCTCTTGGGGTTCATCATGGACACCGTATATGGGTACGTTACCGAAAGATCCTACATCACCGACTAAAACGTATATCTATAATGCGTCAGCCGATGGACAGGCATATTGGTTATACGCGAACGTCGCACGAGGCGCTCAAGATCCACAAGCTTGTGCCGGAGGGGATGATTGCCCTAATGTCCCTGGTGCGCAGCTTTGCGGAGGCGGCAGTGCATGTAATTTTGGTGTTAGCAGTCCGAATGTAAGTCCGTAAATTGTCAATCTAAAAATGAAAAATGTAAAGTTACAAAACATATCGTTTATTCAGGCCGGATTTACTCTGGTTGAATTACTTATTTCCATCGCCATCATCGGTATTCTCTCGTCCATCGTGATCGTAAACTTGAGCGGATTTAGAGAAAGGGGTCGTGACACACAACGGAAAAGTGATATTTTACAGATACAGACGGCATTAGAATTATATAGAGCTGATCAGGCGGGGTATCCGACGACGAATAACTTTCCGGATTGTACTGCAGCAAATTCAGGCTTAATAGGTGGAACAACTGTTTATATGGCGAAAATTCCATGCGATCCTCTTCCTGCCGCAGCATGGGGCCGCAGATATTTTTATTCTTCTACCGGCAATTCATATGAACTTTTTGCATGCCTTGAAAATGCGAATGACTCCAAAAAAGATGCAACAACGCAAAATGCCTGTGCAGCCGCTCAAGCATCGTTTACGGTTGTCAGCCCGTAACAAACTTACATGTCAAATATTATCCGTCAAATATTAAAACGGAAAAAAAAGTTATTCCGTTTGAAAATTGAGTGTCTGCAGCCAGGTTTTACTGTTATCGAATTGCTGCTGGTCTTCGCTATCCTTGCGAGTATCAGCACTGTAGCCATGGTCGGTTTTAACCAATTCAACAGCAATCAGCAGTTCAATAACGCAGTTTTGGATGCTGCAGCAGTCGTGCAGAAAGCCAAGTCACGAGCGCAGTCACAAGTGAAACCCCAAACAATCGCTGCATGCCAGACTGGTTCTCTGCAGGGATATGCTGTCAGAATGTGCGGATTCGCAGGGGCACAATGCACAGGGTCGGGTGCGGGAAGATATGAACTACACATCCTCTGTGGGAGTTCAAGCATTATGCAGGAAGCAAAACAGTTGCCCACCGGTATATCATTCCAAAACGGTACGAGTGGCGTGGTTTTATTTAGAGTTTTAAATGGTTCTGCACAGTCTGGTTCGATTATTTTAACAGGCTATGGTAGTACAAAAACGATACAAGTGAGTAGTGTAGGAAATATAACGGTGAATTAAGCGTTGAGCTTATATGCTGAGGCAGACAGTTGAAAGTTGAGAGTGAAAGGTAGACAATAAGCATATGAGAAACTATTTCTCAATTCTTCGTTCTCAATTTTTAATTTCCTCTGGCCAATCATTGATTGAAATTTTAGTTGCCTTGAGTATTACCCTTATTCTCTTATCAGTCAGCACTGTTACAATAGTTACTGCGCTTAATAACGCTCAGCATACAAAAAATAGAAATCTCTCAAGTCACTATGCTGAACAGGGATTGGAAATTGTCAGACAAATGCGTGACTCTGATTGGCAAACATTTTCCGCCCTTTCAGGTTCATACTGTTTAGCAGAAACCTGTACGAGAGTATCCAGCAGTGGTGGAAATTGTGGAAGAAAAGTCACGAGTTCGTGTGGAGCAAACGTAGACACATTCTCTCGCGAAGTAAGAATTGAAAGGAATATAGCAGCCTGTAATTTAGGAGGAAATAGTAATAATCTTCGCGCAACAGTTACTGTTGCATGGTCAGATGGACAATGCGCGAGTAATAATGACTATTGCCGTCAAGTAAGCCAAACCGCTTGCTATGCTAATCTATATAGCGATCCAAGCTTATGAAACATTTAACCGAAAATAATTTCCAAAAAACTGTTACCCAAGGCTTTACATTGGTTGAGTTGCTTGTTGGCATGTTTGTTATTACCACGATCGGTACGCTGATTGTCGGCATCTTTATGGTATCTCTCCGCAGTACGTCAAAAGTAAATAATTTACAGACTATTAGACAGAGTGGCAACTACACATTGTCGCAGATGGTGAAAATGCTTCAATTCGCACAGCAATTTGACGGAGTCAGTACAGACGGAAACACCTATACGCTTACCTGTCAAACACCACCGTCGTCAACAAACTTACTGCAGCAGTATCGGTATGTCAGATTTACTTCTTATGATAGAGGGCAGACGGTATTTTCCTGCCGTAATAATCCGAATACCATCGCTTCAAACAGTGCTTCATTAATTGATACAAATACCTTTACTGTGTCGTCGTGTTCTTTCACCTGTTCACAAATTCGTCCGGATTTGCCGCAAACAATCGGGATATCTTTCACTATTCAGAAACGGAATGCAAATAACTTGATTGAGGATCCCTCGCCGCTTGATTTTAAAACATCGGTAACGATACGTAACCTCGTTAACTGAGTTGGTTGACAATGACTCAACTTCTGTTGACATTACCAGTGAACCACTGGTACGATAGAATTAATGAACAGACTACGTGACTATCGTGGTGCATTAGGGAAGATTTCATGGATGCGCTCAGGCGCTCGAGGGCAAGTACTTCTTATTATTGTTTTACTCATTACTGTAGTAATTACTGTCGCTTTATCACTGGCTGCAAGAGAAATTGTAAATATTCGTCTCTCAAGTGAAGAGGACCATGCAAAGCAAGCATTCACAGCAGCAGAAGCAGGTATAGAACAATCACTTCTCTCAAACATCGCTATTCAAAATGGTTCACTATCCACTACTGCTACCTTTAATACCTCTATAACCTCAGTCCGCAGTCAGGATTTTTTGCTGAATAATGGCCGCTTAGTGTTGAAGGATGAAGGTGTTGATGTCTGGTTGTCACAGTACTCATCTGATCCGACTCAAAACTACCAAAATCCCTGGAATGGGACAATGACTATTTATTGGGGATCACAGAGTGATACGTGCAGTTCATCAGAGAATATTAATACGATGGCTGCGTTAGAAATTGTGGTACTGACCGGCAGCCGAAATAACCCCGTCGCGACGCATTCAGTGTTTGATCCATGCGGAGCACGACGTGCTAACAATCGCTTCAGTATCCCCCAAAGCGGTGCCACGATAAATGGCGTCAGCTTTGCCAACAGTGTTCAAGTTACCGTTAACACAGGCGGATTGCTTGCACGCATCATTCCTCTCTATGCGAATACCACGATGGCAATTAGGAGCAACCCTGTTCTCCCCGATCAAGGTACGATTATTGAATCAACTGGCGCTGTCGGCGATGTTCAGCGTAAAATATCGGTTTTCAGAGAAAACCCTCGGCTTCCCATGGAGTTTTTCTCGTATACGGTATTGGTACCACGGTAAAGCAGTATCAAAGGTATCAAAAGTATCATCGGTATCAAAGAAAGAAATAAGAAGCTTTTGGTACGTTTGACACTGCTGATACGTTTGATATTTTTTTTGATATGAATACATTCGGAATTGATATTGGTTCAACGACGATAAAAGCAGTAGCCTTGAAGAAAACAGGTGACAAAATCGAGTTCCTGTCATCAATTGTTGCGCCTACTCCTGCGCATGGAATGATGTCTGATGCATCGTTGGATCAGGAAGAGGTGGCCCAAACGATTAGAAAAATGGTGATGGATGCCAAGATATCCTCAAGAAACGCGAATATAGCATTACCGGACAATCAGGTATTTGCTAAAGTTATTGAGATGCCTATTCTATCAGATAAAGAATTATCAAGTGCGATTTATTGGGAGGCTGAGCAGCATATCCCGGTACCTCTTGCTTCCATTAACCTCGACTGGAAAATATTGAAAAAAGAAACAGAAGTTGGTAAACCTCAAAAAATGCAGGTACTCCTTGTTGGTGCTCCGACACATCTTTTGAAACGATATCAAACAATTTTTGAGCTATCAGGCATAAATATCTCCAGCCTTGAAAATGAAATCATATCGGTCATTCGTGCAACTGTAGTGACACCTGACTTTCCGACATCACTTGTCGTCAATATTGGGAGTCTCGGTACGTCTATAGCCATCGTGCAGAATACATCTATCGTATTTCTCTATACGATCCCGCTTGGCGGGACAGCTATGAATCGCGCAATTGCGACAGAATTTGCCTTTACCACAATGCAGGCTGAAGAGTATAAAAAAACATATGGTATTGATGAGAACAACTTTGGAGGAAAAATTAAGCAGGCAGTCGAACCCATACTCATTTCTTTAATTACTGAAATTCGAAAAGCATTGTCGTTTTATGGAGACAAATACAAAGGAGAATTTCCTATCAATCAAATAATTCTCACCGGCGGTTCAGCAAAGCTGCCGGGTATTACTCCAATGTTTGTTCAGCAATTAGGAATCGAAACAGTCGTTGCAAATCCATGGAAATCACTGGGGATTCAAGGTGTCCCGCAGGGATTATTAGATCGGGGTTCTGAATATACGATTTCAGTCGGCTTGGCTATGAGGGATTTATGAACGAAGAAATAAATCTATTAAAAGGAAAGAAAACTTCTGCATCCCCTTTGCTTAGTAGGCTTTTTGCCTTGCGTGCGGCATCGCTTTCCGTTCTCTTCGGTGTTTCTTTTTTCTCTATCAGCCTATTTATTCTGATTGCGTTGTCTCCCCTTCAGCGCCTGCAGGATCAAGAAAGCAGCGAAGTGCAAAAAGTAACTCTCTTTCATCCGAAAATGGCAAAAATTCTTCTCACAAAGGAACGCTTAGGGCATATAAATACTATTTTGCAAACAAGACCTGTTTATCATGAGCTTTTGGAACAAGTGACGCAACAGCTCCCTAACGATACATCAATTGACACGATTAAACTTGAAACAAGCAAATTAACTATTTCCGCTTCAAGCCCGTCATTAGGCAATATCGAGACATTTATCTCAAATATACAAGAGCTCAATAGTAAAAAGAAGTATTTTGGTAAAATTTCTTTACTTAATATGTATCTGAATACTGAGAGTGGCCGCTATATCTCTATATTAGAAATGATAAGTAGTCAGCCGGTTAAAACACAATAGGCTATGGTAATACAACATGAATAACGAGCTAAAATTTGATATTAAGCAGTTCCGAGTTCTCTATCTGACTTTTCGATACTCTCAGTATTTTCCCGTTGTCCTGCCTTCTGCAATAATTATTTTTTGCGTTATTATCGTTCTATTATTTTTTGTCCCCCAAATAGATAGCTGGTTTTCAATTCAAGACGAAATAAAACAAACACAGGAGAGAATTTCTAAGGCGAAAGATAATCTCGAACTTCTGCAGTCTTCTAATACACAAAATGTTGACGCTGATTTTTATGCAGCGACCAGTGCATTACCAGCACAAAAAGACTTTGCGGTCATTCTGACAGCTCTTACCAATGCGGCAAGTGTCGCTGAGATAACCATGGATGATTTTAGTTTTGCCTTAGGGGAAGTTTCGCAGGATTCCGAAGCGTCAGAATCAGCCGGGACTCGTAAAGTCGCACAGGTGGTTACTAGCGAGAACGGTATGTTTCCGGTACGGGTATCAATCACAGCGGGTGGGACGCTTACAGGCGTCAACGCATTTGTCCGCGAAATTGAGGAAAAACTCCCGTTAACACAAGTAGAGAATGTTGATTTCACTGAAGGAAAAGCGCAGGTTACGCTGGCTTTCTTCACAAGACCGTTTCCGGAGATTATTCTCAACGAAACTGAACCGATTAGTCTCTTAACGCCTCAGGATAAGCAAATGCTTCAAAAATTGTCAGAGAAGTTATAACTCTTCAAGAAGATCAGGTCGGGTTTGTAGTGTTTTTTTGCGTGCTTCTGATTTTTTCCATTCGTCAATTTTCGCATGGTTTCCTGAAAGAAGTATTTCAGGAACGGCAACTCCTTCATATGTCGGCGGCTTCGTATACTGTGGGTATTCAAGCAGTGCTTTTCCATCGGCCATGTAGGTAAATGATTCATGGTCAGTTGCTCCGTCAGTGATAACTCCTGGTATTAACCGGCTTACCGCATCAACTATCAGCATTGCTGGTAACTCTCCACCTGTTAGCACAAAATCCCCGATTGAAATTTCATCGTCAATAAACGATCGAATACGATCATC
>JADMIO010799931.1_pt1 | contig 70473 bp, 58 predicted proteins | sample 8958161 | NCBI WGS metagenome assembly JADMIO01 (sample SAMN16585339, study PRJNA669376) | soil metagenome | isolation source: Crop rotation soil | place: USA: Cullars Rotation, Alabama | collected 2011 | reverse complement strand
GCCGCGACTTCAAGTCACGTGAATTCCAAGCTTCGGATCCCACTGTGCTGGAAAGGAAATCTATACGTTTGGCCCTACATTCAGGGCAGAAAATTCAAATACTGCAAGGCATCTTGCAGAATTCTGGATGATAGAACCAGAGATGGCGTTCTATGACCTCGAAGACAATGCAAACCTTGCAGAAGAATTTATTCAATACATCATCAGGTATGTCATGCAATATAATGCTGATGATCTTGAATTCCTGAATCAAAGATTACTTGATGAAGAAAAACAGAAGCCACAACAAGAAAGGAGCGAATTGAACCTGATCCAGAAACTTCAATTTGTAACCGAAAATAAATTTGAAAGAATTACCTATACAGAAGCCATAGATATTCTTCTTCAGTCGCCGGTTTATAAAAAGAAAAAATTCCAGTATGATGTGAAATGGGGTATCGATATGCAAAGTGAACATGAACGTTACCTGGTTGAAAAGCATTTTAAGAAGCCGGTAATTGTTACTAACTATCCCAAGGACATCAAAGCATTTTACATGCGGCAGAACGATGATGGTAAAACAGTAGCTGCTATGGATATTCTTGCTCCCGGCATTGGAGAAATTGTTGGTGGTTCACAGCGTGAAGAACGAATGGATAAATTATTGGAAAGAATGAAAGAAATGCATGTTCCTTCCGATGAATTGTGGTGGTATCTTGACACAAGAAGATATGGGACAGTACCTCACGCAGGATTTGGTCTCGGCTTTGAACGGATGGTTCAGTTTGTCACAGGAATGGGTAATATCAGGGATGTAATTGCTTTTCCAAGAACACCGAAGAGCGCGGAGTTTTAGTCGTTAATCGTCAATCGTGAATATGATTTGCTAAATTAAATTTGAAAGTTTCTTTTATTAAAATAGTGTGCCTGCATTCACGATTGACGATTGACGATTAACGACTCACGACCCTCATTCCTTTTTCAAAAACGAGTTAATTCTCTCCTCCACATTCTCTCTTATGTTCATATAAAACAGATTAATGTCTGCAATATGATAATTGCGTGTATTGAAAAAGGCTGAACCTGGAAATTTTGGCTTTTCAATCCAAAGAACTCCATCGTGAACTTCAGCACCTGTTGTGTGCGGAATGATTTTACTGAAATCCCTGAGCACACTTCCTTTATTATCCTTATTCGAAACATATCCAGACGTTATGCTCCATGAAATCGGATTTGTTACAAAAGAGGATGATGTTTCCACTTCAACATAAGGAGGAATATAATTCTTACGAAAAGTTCGCCATCCGCAAAAGCAACCTGTCTGCTGTGGGTCTGTGCAAACCTTCAGGCTGTCAAAAAAATCATATGGAATCGGCCACCCTACTATATAAGCTGCAACCAATTGTTTGTGCAGTGGCTTACCATCGAAAAATTCACGGAGAAGTCTTTCTGCGAGTTTTGCACCCTGGCTATGTCCTGCTATGATCATGGGCCTGTTCTGATTAAAATGCTCCAGGTAAAAAATAAATGCATTTCTTATATCCGCATAGGCAGTATCGAATGCAGCATGCGTTAAGTCGTTATCGGTGAAAAATGCCAGGAGATGAGCCTGGCGGTAGCGGGGTGAAAATACGCGGGCGTGCTGATTGAATACAGATGCCTGGTAAAGAATTGATGAATAGTCTGTTTTTGCATTTATATAAGGGTCACTTATATAAGCATTCCAGCCCGCCTTTTCTCCGGTATAAGTTGTAGGATAAATAAAAAAGACATCGGCAATTGAATCTTGTGGTTCACCTATAAGGGCAGCCGGCAAGCTATCCGATGGATCCTTTTTCCAGGGATGTGCTGCCCAGTAATACAGATCATTATAATCCGGAATGGAGTCCGACCTTTCTGTTACATACCGGGGCACATATGAATTGTATTTATTATTACAACCCAGAACCAGAAGAATTATCACAAAAGGAATGCTCCGCCACATATTCAATTTTGAAGTGTAAAACTTGATTTGGTAAATTTGAATCCCTTTACTTAAACAAAAAAATTTGCCATATGAATATTCCCGTGGTTGACCTCTCCGATTTTCTTAGTGGTGACAAACAACGCAAGGATAAATTTGTACAGGATTTGGGCAAGGCCTATGAAGAAGTAGGCTTTGTAGCAGTGAAAAATCATGGTATACCTGATGATCTGATCGCAGACCTGTATAAATACGTTCAGAAATTTTTTGCACTTCCAAAGGATACCAAACTTGAATATGAAAAAAAGGAACTTGCCGGTCAACGTGGCTACACATCATTTGGCAGAGAGCATGCTAAGGGTTTTGATGCACCTGATTTAAAAGAATTTTTTCAGTTCGGACAGACTGTAACTGATAAAGATCCCATTAAATCTGAGTATCCAGATAATGTTACTGTTGATGAGGTTCCTGAATTTACACCTACACTTCAGAAGGCATACAGGAATTTTGAAAAATCAGGCAAGGCATTACTACAGGCAATTGCTTTATATCTTGGTCTTGATGAACACTATTTTGATGATTATGTTCATAATGGTAATTCAATTCTTCGTGCCATTCACTATCCTCCAATTACCAGTGAACCGAAATCAGCAATCCGCGCAGAACAACATGAGGACATCAACCTCATTACATTGCTGGTAGGTGCATCTGCCGATGGATTGCAGATCCTTACAAAAAAGAATGAATGGGTTGGAGTTACATCATTGCCGGAACAAATAGTTGTAAATGTTGGCGACATGCTCCAGCGACTTACCAATAATAAACTTCGTTCAACTACACATCGTGTTGTAAACCCACCACGTGAATTATGGGGTACATCCCGATATTCAATTCCCTTCTTTCTGCATCCAAAAAGTGATATGAGTCTTGCTTCTCTTGACAGTTGTATAGATAACAAACATCCAAAGGCATATGAGGATGTTACAGCTGGAGAATATCTTGATGAAAGACTCAGGGAGATAGGACTGAAGAAATAATGACAGGTTATAAAAGGTTGCTTGTTTATATGCAGATTAAAATGCTGTATCCTGTTTGACTGCCTATCCATTTCTTTTCATAATAACTGAATCGGTTGGAAATAGCCGCGCTGATTATTCCGTGTCTAATGAAACCTGTTCCGTGCATTAATAGCATTTCTCAAACTCTCTTACGTTTTTTGAATCTTATAGATCTCCTATCAGAAATTGTTTATTTCTTCCCGTTCCTACCTCTATTTTTCCATTTATAAATTTTCGATAGATAAGGAAAGATTTTTTTAAGACTGTAATTCCTTAATTTTCAAGGAGCTACGCTCTTTTTTACTTCCGGTCATTATTTATTACCTTAAAAAACTTGGTACTATGTGTTGCCAAGTACCAATTAACACCATATCTTTGTCCTGAACAATTAAAAAATCTTCTCGAACCAGAAGAAATTCAAAATGGGTATTTATGAATATTGAGAATACGCAAAGCCAGATGAGGAAGGGAATCCTGGAATTCTGCATCCTTTCCGTCATCAGAAGAGGTGAAGCCTACCCGAGTGATATCGTGGAAGAAATGAAAGCGGCCAACCTTCAGATACTTGAAGGAACGCTGTATCCCCTCCTCACCCGCCTGAAAAATGCTGATATGCTCACCTACCGCTGGGTTGAAAGCAATTCAGGGCCTCCCAGGAAATATTTTTCCCTGACTGAAAAGGGCGAAGCCTTCTTCAGGGAGCTGGAGCAGACATGGCAGGAACTATCCAACGGTGTGAATGCACTGGCAAACAAAAAAGGAAACCACATTTAAAACTTCAACCAAAGCTTTAATAATGAAAAAGATCATTAATATAAACTTATCAGGCAGGGTAATACCTATCGAAGATTCGGCCTACGAAAGTTTACAACGATATATTGAAAGCCTCAGGCGATACTTCAATAATGAAGAAGGAAGAGATGAAATCATCAACGACATCGAAAGCCGTATCGCTGAACTGATGAACGATACCATTAAAAAAGGTGCTTCTGCCATTACCGATGCCGATATTGAAGCAATCATTCATTCAATGGGACGTGTTGAGGATTTTGAAAGAGCGGATGCAGAAGAAAAAGCTGCTGCTTCATCTGCCTCAACAGGATCTTATCAGAAAGAAACGGCCCAGCCAAAAAGAGCAAAGGGAAGATTGTACCGCGATTCATCCGATAAATTCCTTGGAGGTGTTTGTGCAGGTATTGCCAACTACATGAATGTTGATCCTGCAATTGTACGGCTCATTTTTGCCATCATCACTTTTGGCGGATTCGGAATGGGTATCCTGATCTATATCCTTTTATGGATTATACTTCCTGTTCGCGACCTGGATACATATGTAGGTAAAAGGTTATTCAGAAATCCGGACGACAAGGTAATATCAGGAGTTGCAGGGGGTTTGGCTGCCTATTTTAATAAGCCTTCATGGGCGTTCAGGTTGATTTTTGCCACGCCGTTAATCCTGAATATTTTATTTGGTGTATTGAATGGAATCTTCTTTTACTGGCAGAGAGATATATTTCCAAACATATTCATAGGTTCTTTCAGCGGAACATTTGTGCTCGCCTATATCATACTCTGGATCGTATTACCTGAAGCAAGTAGTCCGTTCGAAAAAATGGAAATGCGAGGCGAAAAGGTAGACGTAAACAGGATCAGGCAAAATGTGAAAGAAGGAATGAGTGACCTGAAGGAAAGAATGGAAGGTTTTGGTCAGGAAGTAAAATCTACAGCACAGCATTGGAGTTCAAGGGCATCAGAATTTGCAAATACAAGAGGAAAAGCATTTGCCAGTGATGTGGCATCAACCGGAAGACCTGCTGCACATGGATGTTTACATGCCATAGGAGTTATTTTCAAAGCTTTTTTCATCTTCGTTGCAGGCTGTATTACCCTTGCGCTGTTTGCTGCATTGATGGCCATAATTTTTGGTGGTGTTGCCTGGTGGCCGATCAATAATTTTCTCTGGACATCCAACCTTCAGAAGGTACTTGCCTGGGGTACTATCGTTTTCTTTTTTGGTATTCCCATCATCGGTTTTATGACATGGCTGATCCGCAGAATTGTGCGGGTACGTTCAAGAAGCAGGTACCTGGGATGGATCTTTGGTGGATTGTGGGTAATTGGGTGGATTTGTGCCATCAGCTTTGCTGCCAGCATGGCTAAAGATTTCAGGGAATATGAAAGAGTTCAGTCTGATATTCCTTTAGCAGCCACAGGGTATGAAAAAATGATTGTACGTGTGAACGAACCTGAGATCCGTTACAGCGGAAGTTTTGGATGGATGCGTGAAGACCACACCGGCTGGGATATTTCAGAAGACACCATGAAATATAATAACGTGAAAGTACACGTTGAAAAAAGTGCTGATTCTCTTTACCATGCTGTTGTTTATAAATACAGTTTTGGTAGTTCAGAAAGGGATGCACAAAACCGTGCCGACAGAATTGTTTTTAATGCAGGAATGCAGGACAGTATTTTAAATATGAGCAGCGGCATTGGTATTGACCGGTTCAGCAAATTCCGCGGGCAGGGTGTAATCATGGAGATACAGGTTCCTGTAGGCAAAAAAATAAGATTCGATCAGTCATTGGTAGATGCCTACAACCCATGGGTTGTGAAAAGAAATTACAGAAGTGACAATTATTGGAACAGGCGTCGTGATTATAATGTTGACTGGGATTATGATTACAATTTCGACTGGGATGAAAACGTGGATTATATAATGACGTCAGAAGGAAAACTTGTAAGGACCGACATGGTCGTACACGATTCCAGTGGTGTTCATGAAAAAAAGAGTGAAGAAGAAAACCTGCGCAACCTGGAAGAAAAAGAGCGACAGAATGAACAGGAAAGGCAGCAAATAGAACGTGAAAAACAAAAACTGCAGAAAAAGGCAACGCCAGATTCCAGTTCAACTGGTACCATAATCAAATCCAAAAAGAACAACAGCACTGTGATGATGCCACCATCCTTTGTTCCGCTGATAATATAAAGACGGTTGAAGTTGGATCCCGCTTTTCAGCGGGATAACTTGAGGCTCCTTCGGGAGCCTTTCTTTTGCCGCTGAATACATAATTTTCAATATGCAATTCTCAATGTTCAACAACCAAGTATGGTTCGGTTTCCCTGAACATCCATTGGATACCCTGAAAATTGAACATTGTGTATTGAAAATTATGTATTGCCCAAACAAGCACCTCTCTTCTATCAGGTAAGCAACAACCCATAACAAGTATCCAGACGAGTTACCAGCAACCCTTATTTTTGCAGCCTAAATTTTGAGGATGAAGAAAACGCCTTTTACAGAAAAGCATATAGCAGCGGGCGCGAAGATGTCGGAATTTGCCGGGTATAATATGCCAATCAGTTACAGCGGAATAAATGATGAACACCAGACTGTAAGAAAAAATGCAGGCGTTTTTGACGTGAGTCATATGGGTGAATTCATGTTGAAGGGTTCGAAAGCCCTGGACCTCATACAGCGGATCGCTACAAACGATGCATCCAAACTTACAGCCGGGAAAGCACAATACAGCTGTATGACCAATAATGAAGGTGGTATTGTAGATGACCTTCTGATATACTGCATCGAAGAAAACAATGTATATATGATTGTGGTGAATGCCAGTAACATTGAAAAAGATTGGAACTGGATTACTTCACACAATAGCAGCGGCGTGGAAATGCATAATATTTCTGATGATACCTGCCTGCTCGCTGTTCAGGGCCCTAATGCTACAAAAATACTTCAGCCACTGACCGACATGGATATTATGAACCTGAAGTATTACACATTTGTAAAAGGAAAATTTGCCGGCGTTGAAAACGTTTTGATCAGCGCAACGGGATATACGGGTGCAGGAGGTGTAGAAATCTATTTTAAAAATGAACACGGAAATGCCGATAAAATATGGGATGCCATTTTCAAAGCAGGAGCTTCCGCTGGGCTGAAGCCAATTGGTTTGGCAGCGCGCGATACTTTGCGACTGGAAATGGGATATTGTTTATATGGAAACGATATAGATGATACCACATCACCACTTGAAGCCGGTCTTGGATGGATCACAAAATTTTCTAAGGATTTCACGGCAAAAGATATTTTACAGGAACAGAAAGAAAATGGAATAGATAGAAAACTGGTAGGCTTTGAAATGATTGATAAAGGAATTCCCAGAAATCACTACGAAATTAAAGACCAGATGGGCGCACCGATAGGGTATGTTACATCCGGAACGCAATCGCCCAGCCTGGGAAAGGCTATAGGAATGGGATATGTTCGTGTTGCCTTTGCAGCCATAAACACGCCGATATTTATAAAAGTGCGCGACAAACTGCTTCAGGCCAAAATTGTAAAGATTCCTTTTGTATAATGCCATTCATTCATTTAACAACATTCATTGCTGCTCCATCCGACCGGGTATTTGACCTGGCCAGAAGTCTTGATCTTCACCGTGCCTCGATGAAAGATTATGGTGAGCGTATTATTAATGGTAAAATTTCAGGGCTGCTGGAATCCGGCGATAGTGTAACATGGGAAGCCAGACATCTTTTCAAAAAAAGAATATTAAAGACGGTCGTAAAAGAAATGAAGCGTCCCGAATTTTTTATAGATGAACAGGTTTCCGGTGATTTCGCCTTAATGAAACATGAACATTACTTCAAAGTAGTTGAAAACGGTACATTGATGATTGACCAGTTTCATTTTGAATCTCCCTATGGCAGGCTCGGAAAGCTCGTAAATAATATCTACCTGAAAAGATACATGCAAAAATTGCTGGAGTCGCGCAATGAAATGATTAAAGAAGTAGCGGAAGGGAACCAGTGGAAAAGATATTTAACGTAATGACTCAACCTACACTTTATACAGTTTTTTCACCGGCCCTGTTGCACCTGTACGATGTTAGCAATACAATTGTTGTTGTAATAGATGTGCTGCGTGCTACTTCAACAATAGCTACAGTACTTTATAACGGAGCCCGTGAAATTATTCCGGTGGACAGTGTTGAAAGATGCATTCAACTTGGAAAGGAACTTGAATGTATTACTGCCGGTGAGCGTGATGGACAGGTAGCTCCCGGTTTACAGTATGGTAATTCTTCTTTTGAATATCCAAGAGATTTTGTTGAAGGGAAAACCCTCGTTCTTACAACTACCAATGGGACAAAGCTTTTACACATGGCCCTTGCAAAAGGAGCCACAGAAATTATTACAGGTTCATTTTTGAATCTTTCAGCTGTTTGTGAACATTTGAAACAAATGAAGAAAAATGTGATACTTGGCTGTGCAGGATGGAAAGACCGGGTAAATATGGAAGATAGTCTTTTTGCAGGGGCTGTGGTTGATGCAGTGAAGGATGATTTTGCCATCAATTGCGATTCTTCCAGAATGGCCGAGAACCTTTATCAACTGGGACGCAATGATCTGTATGGCTTTATGAAAAGAAATGAAGCTTCTCACTATCACCGGCTTACAAACTTCGGATTGGAGAAAGACATACGACATTGTCTGACACCTGACCTTGCTAACATTCTTCCCGAATATTATAACGGTAAACTTGTACTACAGTCCTAAGTAACGAGTTTAGTTAATGCAATTTTAACTCAGAAATACCCGATTTTGTCAGGTTTTCTGAAAAGGTTTCTGTTACTTTTGCAGATTGTCCAAACTACACCCTGGCAGGTGTGGTTCATGCAAAGACGTAAAGAAAACAAAACGCAAAATTGATTCACATTCCTGGAAATTTTGCGCTCTGCTCCCCTGGCGTCATTGCATGAAATAAATTTATAAATCACATATTCTTGGCATTACCACATCTTCTCAAATACGTTTACACACATGGTAGTGATGAAGTAATCCGTCGTGGAAAGAAGATCCATGCTATTGGTTTTGTTGAACTGGCTGAACATGATGATCTATTCGGATCTGTAGTCTTTCGGGTTAAAGATGATAACTATTCTACTTTTTACAAGGTTTATATTACTAATTACAAGGATCCAAAATCACTTTCGCTTCGTTGTGCCTGTCCCTATAACCTGGGTGATATCTGCCGTCATGAAGCAGCTGCACTGATAAGACTTCAGGAAATGATTGATAAAGGCCAGCTGCAAGCAGGCGACATTCAGTATGACCAGAAGCATACAGTGGCTAAAATGAAAGCAATTGAATTGCGTTCTATTCAACTCCTTTCATCTCCGGAAATAATAACCGAAGCTGAAAATTATCTTAAATCAAACAAACCTGTCATAGAATCGGCTCACGATGAAATGGTAAAGGCACGTGTTGATATTGATGGTAAAGAATTTTCTGTAATCATCAGAAGAAATGAGGAACGGAATTTTGATACAAGCAGTAATTATGAGGATACAGAACACCTTCTTGGTTTACCAAAGGTGATCGTATTTCTGCATCTTCTTCAAACCAAAGGACAACACTACTTCGAAACAATCAGGAATTGGGACAAGGAAAAAAATAAATTGCTTGAAGCATACGGCTATACCCTTGAAGATGATCTGAAGGGAAAGTTTGAATTTAATTATAAAGACGGTAAACCATATCTGCGTGTTCTTGATCCATCTATAAAACGCATTACATCACCACTTCCGCTTTCCCGCCCCAAATTCGAAAACATCACAACCGTTGAAGAAGAAGAACCTGCTCCAATGGAACAGGTTATCAGCAAGCGGCTGGGGATTGTTTTTAATTTCAACAAGCAGGGCTATCCTTTTTTCAATGTCGACCTCATTGAAGGAGAAATGGACCAGGATGCGAATTTCGCAGGCAACATACAAAAGCTTGATCTTGCAAAATACATTAACATCGATTCGTATAGTGAAGAGGACAAATCATTAATTGGAATTGTTCGGAAACTTCAGGATAGCGAAGTAAATAAATATGTAAGCCGTAATTCACCTTTCTCAGGTATTTGGGAAAACATAATTCACCATGAGGATGACGAACTTCCTGAAGAAACGAAACGTCTCATCGTAGAATACCTTTTCCCTAAACTGAAAAAACTTTTTTCTGAATCAGCTCTTTCACCCATGTATATTTTACAAAAGGGCAAACAATTCAGAACCGCGACTCTGGAACGGATAGAACGTAGCAATGAAGTTCTGGTTCCTCATTTTAGTGTCAGCATGAATGGAACAAAATATGAAATAGAATGTTTTGTCAGGCCCGATGCTGTAGCTCATTCGCTTACAGAAAATGAACTGCCATCATCCATGTTGTTTCTATACAACCACCAGATTTACATCTGGCAGAATATTGAAGCCATAGAAACTGCGGAGAAGTTTCTTCCTGATGGTGTGATGAAAATCAAAAAAGATGAATGGTCTCAGTCGCTATCCAAGCTTGTAATGCCGCTTGCACGGGAGTACAAAGTGGAATTTGACCGATCGCTGGTTTCAGAAGTGAAGGATGGTGAGCCCGATGTGAAACTGTTTCTCCAGGAAAAAGGCGAATACCTGGTTTTCCAGCCCGTTTTTACATACAAAGGATTTGATACAAAGGCAAAAGATAAAGATGAACTGATCATTCCTAATGGCGATAAGGTAATTATTGTTCACAGGAACAGGAAGGCAGAAGCAGATTTTATAGATAACCTCCGAACACTTCATTCGAACTTTATTTCTTATGAAGACGGATCCGCTCTTGCGCTAAAAGGTGTTGAAGTTTTGCGTAACAACTGGTTTTTCCTTTTTGTAGATGCCATGAACGAAGCGAAGACACCTGTATATGGATTTGAGTCGCTTAAGAATTTCCGTTTCAATACCGCTAAGCCAACAACACATATTTACATCAGCAGTCATACCGACTGGTTTGATGCAAAAATTGATATTGTATTTGGTGATCAGAAAGTAAGTGTGGCAGAAGTAAAAAAAGCACTTGCCAACAAGCAGCAATTTGTTCAGCTGAACGACGGAACACTGGGGATTTTACCAGAAGAATGGCTGAAAAAATATTCTTTATTGTTTAGAGTAGGTGAGGGAAGAACAGACCAGTTAAAACTTTCGCGCTATCATCTAAGTGTTATTGATGAATTGTATGAATCCCGTAATGCAGAGGAGCTGACAATTAAGCTTGAAGAAAAATATGAACGGATAAGGGAATTCGATAACATTAAGGAGATTGATGCACCTGTAAACCTTCAGAAAATTCTACGTCCTTACCAGGTAGCTGGTTTTCAGTGGCTCAACTACCTGCATGAGGTAAGCTGGGGCGGTATTCTTGCCGACGACATGGGATTGGGTAAAACAGTACAGGCCCTTTCGTTTCTTCAGCACTTCTATGAGCATTATAACGGAACACTTAAAGCACTCGTCGTTTGTCCGACAACACTCATTTATAACTGGGAAAACGAAATCAAGAAATTTACACCGTCACTTGAATATTATATTCACCACGGATCTTTGCGTAGCCGGAGTATAGAAGAACTAAATAAGCACCACGTAATCATTACAACCTATGGCACACTTCGGAGCGATATCAAGCTTTTTGTACAGATGGCGCTCGATTATGTGATACTGGATGAATCGCAGGCGATTAAAAATCCTTCAAGCAAAGTTACCAAGGCAGCTTCATTGCTGAATGCAAAACACAGGTTGTGTATGAGTGGTACGCCACTTCAGAACAATACCTTTGACATCTACGCACAAATGAATTTCCTAAATCCGGGAATGCTTGGTTCAGTTGAATTTTTCAGGCAGGAGTTTGCCATACCAATTGATAAATTCGGAGAACGCGAACAAAAGGAACACCTGAAAAAAATTCTATACCCTTTCATCCTTCGACGTACAAAAGAACAGGTTGCTAAAGACCTTCCGGATAAAACTGAGACCATACTGTTTTGTGAAATGGAAGACGAACAGCGGAAAATTTACGATGCTTACCGCAACGATTTTCGGGCAAAGATCATGGGCACAATCGAAGAGCAGGGTATTCAGAAATCCCAACTTACCATCCTGCAGGGCCTGATGAAACTGCGCCAGATCTGTGATTCTCCGGCGATATTGAATGAACAGGAACAATTTCCTAACCATTCCATCAAGCTGGAAGAATTATCAAGGGAGATTACGGAAAATATTGGTAATCATAAGGCATTGATTTTCTCACAATTTCTTGGCATGCTTGCCCTGATAAGAGAAAAACTCTCCGCTCTTGGAGTAAAGTATGAATATTTCGATGGCAGCACATCGGCTCCCGACAGGGAAAAAGCGATCCAGGCATTTCAGAATGACGAGGAAACAAGAGTGTTCCTTATTTCACTAAAGGCCGGAGGCGTTGGTTTGAACCTTACAGCTGCTGATTATGTATATATTGTTGATCCCTGGTGGAACCCCGCTGTTGAACAGCAGGCTATTGACCGTACTCACAGGATTGGACAAACGAAAAATATTTTTGCTTACAGAATGATTTGCAAGGACACCATTGAAGACAAAATAATTCAGCTGCAGGAGAAAAAAAGATTGCTGGCCAAGGAACTCATTTCAGATGATGCAACTTTCGTAAAAGCACTCACCAGAGAAGACGTAGAGTACCTCTTTAGTTAGTAATTCTACTGGCGACAAACGCGCCTGGAACTAACACCTATCAGCATTTGTCATCACTAGGCACATCTTTTGCCCCGTTCATCTAAACCTTAACGTTATTTAACCAGCATTCACATGTGTTCCGAATATCTTCGTAATCCAACTAAAGACTTATGAAGAAGATGTACCTGTTCATAGTAACAGTTGTTTTATTTACACTTCCTGTGATGGCGCAGAAAGTGAATGGAATAGTTAAGGGCGTATTACAGGATTCTACCACAGCAACTCCTCTCAGCGATGCAACAGTATCAGTTACCAGCCTCAGGGATTCTTCTTTAGTTTCATTTTCTCTTACATCACGCAACGGAAATTTTGAAATCAAAAACCTTGAAGCAGGTGATTATTTACTGGTTTCATCGTTTTCAGGCCTTCAGACAAAAAAAACAAAATTTACCATCAGTGCAGAAAATCAGACTGCTGACCTGGGCATTATTAAAATGGACCGGTTTTACAAATCCATGTCGGAGATCATTATATCTGATGATGCCCCGGTAAAGATCAATGGTGATACCCTTGCTTTTAAGGCTGATGCTTTTAAAACGAAACCAAATGCAACAGTAGAAGACCTCCTGAAAAAAATGCCGGGTATGCAGGTTGACCGTGACGGATCAGTAAAAGCGCAGGGTGAACAGGTGCAAAAAGTATATGTTGATGGTAAGGAATTTTTTGGAACTGACCCAAAGCTTGCTACAAAAAATCTCACAGCCGATATGATCGACCAGGTAGAGGTGTTTGATGATATGAGTGAACAGGCAAAGTTTAATAAGATAGATGATGGCAGTCGTTCAAAGGCAATCAACCTGAAGCTTAAAAAGGAAAAGAAAAAAGGTGTTTTTGGTAAGGCTTATGGCGCATATGGTACAGACGATCATTACGATGCCGGAGTAACTGCCAATATTTTCAAGGGCGCCACTCAAACATCTGTTATAGCAAAAGCCAACAACACAAACAATATTGGGTTTACTGTAAGCGATATGACCGGAATGTTCGGCGGTGGTGGAAATATGGGTGGAGGAAATGTCATGATGATGGGTCGCGGTGGTTCCGGGGGGTCCGGTGGACTGAATCTCGGTTCAACAGGTAGCGGGTTGACATCTTCCTCACAGATTGGTATTAATTACAGGGACACCTGGAGTAAGTCGTTTGATGTTACCGGGAGTTATTTTTTCAACCGCACACGCACTACGAACCTGAGTCATACGTTGCGCCAGACATTTGCAGGAGACACAACTTATTTTAATGACCAGTTACGGAATTCACTTGCGGAAAATGATAATCACAGGTTCAACCTGAATATGACTTACAGGATTGATTCGCTGAATTCAATCATCTATTCTCCAAGTATCAGTTTCCAGAACAGCACCAATAATTATGAAGACACCATTGCTTATTATTTTAATCATTCCGGTGGTTCTCAGAATCAAAATGAAAGTCGTTCTATCAATACAAACAATGGGGATGCTGTAAACTGGACCAATAATCTTATTTGGCGGAAACGTTTTATGCGCCCGGGAAGAACACTTTCGGTCAGCCTGAATAACACCATGAATGATAATGACAGGGTAAGTTATAATATCATTCGCGCGATTTTTAATTCAAAAAACATCAATACAAATTCTGAATCGAGTATTAGAAATTACAGTGCGGGATTTTCATATACTGAACCATTATCGAGGAATAAGGTGATTGAGTTTAATTATAATTATAGCCGTAATACAAGCCATTCGGATCGCCAGACCCTTGCATACGATACTACATCAGGCAAATACGACCAGGAAGATGCAGCCTTATCCAACAAGTTTGCGAATCTTAATGAAAGTCATAGGGCGGGGGCTAATTTCAGGGTAGTTCAGAAAAAATACAACTACCAGATTGGATTTGCCGTGCAGCAAACATTACTTGAGAGTGATAACATTTCAAAGGACATTCTGCAGTCGCAGAAATTCCTGAACATGTTCCCTACTGCCAACTTTAATTACCAGTTTGCACGGAGTAAAAATTTACGATTCAATTACCGGGGCAGCACACGACAGCCCAGCATAACTCAATTACAGGAGGTAGTTGATATCAGTAATGCTCCATTCCTGTACAAAGGAAATGCTTCGCTTCGCCAGGAATTCTCAAACAATATCAATATCAGCTATAACTTTTTTGACGTTGTCAAATTCAGAAATGTTTTTGCTTTTGTAATGTTCAACAATACGTATAACCGCATTTCGAATTCGGTTACCATTAATCCCGATGGTACCCAACTTACGGTACCGGTAAACCTGAATGGATATTACATGGTAAGTGGAAATTTCAATTTTGGACTTCCAATCAAGCGAATGAAAGGTGGAAATTTCAACACTACATCCAGGATTTCACTGAGCCAGGATCCAAGTCTTTACAAATCGCAAAAGAATTATACGAAGAACCTGAATATTGGGGAAGACCTCAGGCTCAACTATAATTACAAGGAAAAACTGGATATGGGTATAACCGCCAGCATAAATTATAATTCGGTGCATTACTCAAATCCGGGCCAGTCATCACAAAATGAAAAATATTTCACGCATACTTATTCTGCTGACATCACCTATACATTTCCAAAGAACTTCATACTCGCTTCCGATTTCGATTATACTTTCAATACGGGAAGAACAGATGGATTCAACCGCAACTATGCTATGTGGAATGGAAGTTTCGCGAAGGGATTGTTTAAGAATAAACGTGGCGAACTCAAGGCTTCAGTATTTGATATCCTGAATCAGAATACCAGTGTGGTAAGAAATGTAGGAAGCAATTATATTGAAGATGTAAGAAACACTACGCTTCAGCGGTTCTTTATGCTAAGCTTTACTTACAGGATCAACAGGATGGGTGGAAAATCAATGCCATCAAATATGCAGAGGGTAATGAGAGATATGAGATTTTAAAGCAATCCGATACATCTGATAAATTTAAAACCCCCCGTTATTGCGGGGGGTTCTTGTTACTTCAGTATTCTTTTCTTGGTTGTCGAATAACTGTTCGCTACTGTCGTAGACCCAAAAAATAAAACACCTAAAATTGACCGGGTAAAACGCCACATGTTGAAAGAGGGTCTGTAATGATCCCTGTAAATTTCAACCTCCTGATGGGCATGGACTATGTACCTGTTTTTCATACTGGATGGTTTAGAATTGTGGAAAATTAGTGTAGAAAAATACAAAATGTTATTGATAAAACGAAGCTTTTGTCTATTTTACCGCGTAAACATTGTTAAAAAATCCAATTTATTATGAGAATCTACAGAACGGTTTACCTGCTGGTTTGGTGCATGATTGCAGGATTCAGCCTGAAGGCGCAGCTCAGATTTCCGGTTTCAAATAATGAGCTAAGAAATAATCTTGAAAAAATCATATCTGATTACCCCTATGGGTTTTCCTCTCTGAAGGGAGATACTTTGGTAGAAAACCCACAGACAATTGAGTTTTCTTCCAGGCTTGATTTTAAATCGGCACAGGAAAATTCAATTACAGAGTATAAATCAGCCCATCCCGTTTATAGCTGGAGCGCCACTTTTATTTCTACTGAAGAATTTGAGGAAGCAGCTTCAAAATATTCATGGCTGAACAACCAGCTTAAGGTCATGTCGCTGACTTTCCAGGGTGGTTATTCATTTTCTTTAAGTGGTTCGCCTGAACCCGCAAGTGAATCGAGGAAATTCAGTTCAGGTATTTTTAAATTAATGCCTGGTGCACGCGAGCTTCCTAAAATCAAAATAGAAACCTCAATCAGTTTCGAATTCCCCGAATGGAAAGTAAAGCTAATGGTATACGAGAAGGAGAGAGAGGATGATGAAAGGGGAAATCCTAACGGAGAATAGAAATTAACCAGGAGTCACGAGACACAGAGAAACTGTGTGATCCTCTGTGTCTCCGTGCCCGATGTTGAGCTTATTGTTGGATCCGAATAACGTTACCATTCGGCATGTTCTTGCGCATTTCTTCCATCACTTTCTCCCTTTCTTTTGCAAACTGTTCTGCAGACATTTTCTTACCTTCTTTTGGTTCCTTTATTTTATTGCTGGCTACTTTTGGACTTACTTCAACAGCCTTGTAAACTGTTTGTCCATTTGCAATATCCAATTCAAGTATAGCACCGGGAAGCTGGCCCTGAAATTCGGGGCCTACAGAAACCGGAATATCTGAAGTAAACCACGCAACCACAACAGACGTATCCTGTACAGGTTCACGTTTCATCACTCCGTTTTCCATTGACATCTGCATTCTTGTACTGACCCTGGTAGATGTTGCTTTGCGCACGGGGTAATTCAAAATCGTTTTTGTTTCATCTGTCAGTTTCCACACCTGTTTACGAATGGAATCTGTTACTACGTAACTTTTCTCAGCAATCTCACGCTGATCTATCCTCGTGCCTTTTTCAAAATTGCAGTAAGTAACATCATTGTTACCTGCATTAAAACGAAAAACCATTCCCCCGCCTCCGTATGTATTTCCGTCGCCATCATTGGTAGCACTGGGCAGGTATTGCCATAATGACTGGTTGTTCGCAAATAGTAATTCATATTGATCTGTTCGCGATTTTGGTATCTGTGCAGCAATCGCCGGATCAACATTGAAGTTTCTTACAGGCAGTTGAAAAACCCTTTCGTATATAATTTTTCCTTCCTTCATCTGAGTGAAGGCGGTTAATGTAAACAGCATCATTGCAGCTAAAAGCAGTTGTTTCATTTGAAGCGTTTTAACAAATGTAATCTTACAGTTTAGCAGAGGGTGTTAATACACGTTGCAACTACGTTAATAATGGTTAAATGTCTAAGCATCACCTATTGAAAAGTCTATTTTTGTCCGAATGCACAAGCTCCGCCATATCAAGTGGCTCCCTGTTCTGATGGGACTTTCCATTCTTGCTATTGCAGCCTTTCAATTGTATTGGCTGCAGAAAGCCTATGAAAGGGAACGGATTGGCCTTGAGCGCCAAACTAACATGCTATTCCGGGAAACTGTACGGGGGTTGCAGGCTTCCAAATTAAAGCTTGACAGGGTAACAGATACATCTAAGGACAGTCGTAGCATTGTTAAGGGAGAGCGCAGCGGACCACATGGGCGTATGCTGGATCCGAAGGTGGCAGGCACACTTGATGTAATGATGCAAAAAATTCGAGACTCAAGTGGTGAAATGGTTTTGGTGAGGGAAACAAGCGGTAAAGATTCTATAAGGATCTTCAATAAAAATTTTGCGGGAAGGCGTGAAAGGTTGATGCAGTTTCTTTTTGATGTTGATTCATCCCAGGATTCCATCCGCATTAATGAACTTCAGGCTGCTTATGCGAAAAGACTGGATAAAGAAAATCTTGACATACCTTTTAATGTATCAAGGGTTCCGACCAGAGATACCCGCGAACCGGTTTTCAATGAAGTTACTCTCGGATTTCAATCTCCGATTACTTACCGGCTTGACCTTGGAAATACATCAGGATTTTTGTTGAGAAGGATCAGCGCCCCGATCCTGTTTTCATTTTTCCTCGTAGCATTTACCGTGCTTTCATTTACACTTTTATATCGTAACCTTTTACGTCAGAAACGACTGGGAGATATCAAAAATGAATTTATAAGCAATATCACGCACGAGCTGAAAACACCTATTGCCACTGTTAGTGTTGCCATAGAAGCACTAAGAAGTTTCAATGCTACACTGGATGCCAATAAAACAAAAGAATACCTTGACATATCGGCAAATGAATTACAACGATTGTCACTTTTGGTTGATAAGGTGCTGAAACTTTCCATGTTCGAGAAAAAGGAAATTGAATTGCGGTATGAACACCTCGACATGAAAGACCTTGTACAGGAAGTAACATCATCCATGAGGTTGCAGTTTGAAAAACAGCATGCAGAAATTCATTTAAATGTACAAGGTAACAGCACCCTTGAAGGCGACAGGCTGCACCTGGTAAGTGTAATTTTTAACCTCCTTGATAATGCTTTGAAGTATAGCACCAATAAACCGAAAATCGATATAAATGTAACCGGTTTACCAACAAAGGTGCAGCTTGCCATAACCGATTCGGGGATCGGAATTCCGGCCGAATTTCAAAACAGGATATTTGAAAAATTTTTCCGTGTACCAACAGGTAACCTTCATAATGCCAAGGGCTATGGTCTTGGTTTAAGTTATGTAGCCCATGTAATTAAAAGGCATGAAGGTTCAATCACGGTTGAATCGGTAGAAGGAAATGGTAGCCGGTTCATTATACAACTCCCCAGAAATAAAGCCTGATATTTGTATCCCATAATACACTCTGATGAAAAAAGCCAAGGTTCTTTACGTGGAGGATGAAGTTTTCCTTGCCAAAATAGTCAGTGAAACTTTACAGGGTAATGGATATGAAGTGATCCTGGAAAGTGATGGTGGAAAAGCTACGGAACAGTTTGTTAAGGAAAAACCAGACGTATGCATTCTGGATGTGATGTTGCCCAATAAAGATGGTTTCATGATCGCTGATGAAATACGGGAAAGAGATGCTGAAGTGCCGATTATTTTTCTTAGTGCGCGTTCCCAGACAAGTGATGTTGTGAATGGATTTAAAATGGGTGCGAATGATTATGTGCGTAAACCTTTCAGCATTGAAGAGTTAATGGTACGTATAGAGAACGTGCTTAAAAATAAAGTTGTTGTTCCCGTTGAGTGGGAAGAAATCCAGATCGGACAGTACACATTCAATACAAAAAGACAAACACTAAATCATCCCGCCGAACAACGCAAACTTTCCTACAGGGAAAGTGAACTGCTCAAGATCCTTTGTGAAAACCGCGACAAAATTGTGGAACGCAGTGAAATCCTTACTCTATTGTGGGGCAGTGATTCATTCTTCAACAGCCGGAATCTTGATGTATATATTACAAAGCTTCGTGGGTATCTTAAGCACGATCCTTCTATTGAAATTATTACCATCAAGGGTATAGGATACCGGTTTGTTATGGGCTAATGGCATGGAATTTTTCATTTCCCACGCATGGGCACCTTTAAATTAACGAGACGCAGGAAAACTATTTTTACTGTTTCTTCTGTTATATTTCTATTCCTGATTATTATTATTGTATTAAACCAGCTGGTTGCCCCCGTACTCCGATCCCGGCTTAAAACATTTATCATTGAAGGTTCAGACAGTCTGTACAGATATTCATTGGGAGATTTGAAAGTGCATATTCTTGGTGGTCGTGTTGAGGTTGAAAATCTACAGATTGATATAGACAGCAGCCGGTATAATTATCTTCAGCTTCATAACCAGTTGCCATTGATAACAATGCAGCTGAATTTAAAAAAAGGATCGCTTAAAGGAATCGACCTTCTATCACTTCTGTTTTTCAAAAAAATTCATATCAGCCATCTAAGTTCGAAAGAAGCCAACCTCAGGCTATCAAGACATCCACGTTTGCAATTACGTACCGTATGGAATGTCCCGATTTGGAAATCTATTCAGCATGACATCCGTAAAGTATCGGTTGATGAAATAAGGCTTGACGGACTTAAGTTATTGTACCGGCATGCGGATACAGCAGAATCAACCAAGCTGCAGTTCGATAAATGTGATGCTGTTTTTAAAGATGTGGACATTGACAGTTCATCAGCGGCAGATACAGAAAGAGTTGGATATGCAAAAGACATCAGTGTATGGTTTGAAGACATGAAGTTCAGGACCACCGATTCAACCTATAAGATGAAGGCAACCGGCATCAGGTACAGTACAGGCAGGAACACACTTGAAGTCGACAGTTTTAAATTCCAGCCAACGCTTGAAAAGGAAGATTATTACCAGAAGTACCAGCACCAATCAGAATTATATTATGTACAACTCGAAAAGTTCCGATTAATTAATGCGCGGTTAAAGGACTTTATCAACAATGATGTTCTGAAGGCTGATAGTATTCTTTTTCAAAACCCGGTTATAGAGGTTTATTGTGATTATTCAGCACGATATCCCGAGTTCGAAAGCAAAATTGGAAAATATCCTCACCAGATCCTGTTATCAGCACCCGTAGCTATTGATATCGGCCATGCGCGTATCCGTAATGGCCTCATCAGCTATACCCAAAAAAGTATCGCAGGAGAAGAAGGATCAATAAGTATTTCAAACGTTAATGTGCAGGCGGTAAACATTACGAATGTAGATGCCCAGATTAAAAAAAACCCTGTGGCAGAAGCAACTGCAACCGGAACCGCGCTTGGCAAAAGTCCATTTCAACTTTCCCTTAAATTTTTTCTTGATTCGTCAAATGGAAATTTCCAGGCAACAGGACATGTAAAGGATATTTCAGCTGAACAGCTGAATCCTGTTTCGCAGCCGCTTGCTATGTTTCAGCTAAATTCTTTGCGGGTACATGATGTTTCATTTGATGTGCGTGGTGAAAACAATCATGCGGTTTCCGATGTAAAAATGACTTACAATGATTTTTTCCTCACAATAAAAAAAGTTGATACTGCAACCGGTGAACATTCAACCAAAATGTTTGCTACTAAAATTTTAAACAAATTAGCTCTTCGCCATAACAACCCGGAGGGAGGATATGAAAAAACAGCAACGGGGATAAATGTGATCAGGATTTCCTCGCAGTCATTTTTTGGCTTTTTATGGAAGGCTGTATTTTCTGGAATTCAGTCTATTATTATGAAAGCGTCATAGTTTATTAGATTTACAATATGCGCAAGGCTTATAAGGCATCTGAAATTTTTACGGGAGAAACAATTTTGAGGGATCACCAGGTTGTAGTAGAGAATGGGTTGATTGAAAAAATAATTCCTTCAGAAAGAGAACATGGTTATACTGTTACCGACCTTGGAGATGTTTTGATAATGCCGGGATTCCTGGATGCGCAGGTTTATGGTGCGGCGGGTTTTCTGTTTGCACAATATCCAACGCAGGACACACTCCTGGCAATGAAAAACGATTTTATCAAAAACGGTACAATAGCATTTCTTCCAACAATTGCATCCAACCCTCCGGTAACAATAAAAAAATGCATAGATGCTGTCAGGAAATATCTTGAGAACGGCGGAACCGGTGTGATGGGACTTCATCTTGAAGGTCCGTGGTTTAATGAAAAGAAGCGTGGAGCGCACATTAAAGAATGGATTCACTGTCCCTCACGAAAGGAAGTGAGTGAATTGCTTAAATACGGCGAAGGAATTATCCGAGTAATTACGCTTGCGCCTGAAGTATGTGATGAAGGCATCATTGAAATGATACTGGAATATGGAATCCACGTTTCTGCAGGACACAGTGATGCTACATACACGGAAGCGATGGCTGGTTTTCAAAAAGGTATCAGAACAGTTACCCACTTGTATAATGCAATGAGTGGGTTACATCACAGGGAGCCAGGACTTGTGGGTGCAACATTTCAGCATACAGATGTATTGTCAAGCATAATACCGGATGGACATCACGTAACATACGAAGCGGCAGCAATTGCAAAAAAAATAATGGGTCATCGTTTGTTTGCCATTACTGATGCAGTAACTGAAACAAGTGAAGGACCTTACCAGCATTACCTTGCTGGCGATAAGTACGAATGTAATGGTATATTAAGCGGGTCTGCATTAACCATGCATAAAGCATTCATTAACCTTATTGAGAAAGTAGAAATCAGTCTTGAAGAATCTTCAAGAATGTGTAGTCTGTATCCTGCCATAGCTATTGGATGTAATGACCATTACGGAAAAATTGCCCCGGGATACGCAGGGCAATTTCTGGCCATAAACAAGCAATTAGAATTGGCTGCAGTAATTACTTGATCAAAACCGGAACTGTGCGCGATTCTTTCTTCCGGCGTGAATACATAATAAACCATGTAATGGTAAAAGTGGGAATGAAGTCGAGGCCCGGCATCAGTTCTTCAAAGAAATTAAAGAAGCCACCGAAAACTCCTTTCGCACCACCAAACATCCGCCAGAAAATGATGGCAGAGATAGGTGCCCATAAAATATCCAGGAATTCTCCAAAGATGGGAATGCCATATGAAGCATATCCCAGGAAATCCATTAAAAGACAGGCTGCCAGTGAAGGAAGAGGTTTTTGCTGAACAGGGTAATACCTAGTATTCTTTTTCAAAAAAAATCTTTTCAATTTAAAGGCATTGCAGTTTTTTCCGCAACCTATAATTGACGGCAGAGGTGGAAAAAACGTTGTATGGCATATTTCTTTAAGAATTTTTTATGTGAAGGATTCAGTTCATATTGGCACCTCGGGCTGGAGTTACAAACATTGGAAAGGCATATTTTACCCGCCAAAGCTTAAGGCCACTGAGTGGATTGTTTATTATGCGGATCATTTCAAAATAACCGAGATCAATGCAAGCTTTTACAGGCTTCCTTTAAAAGAAACTGTTATTAACTGGACAAAGAAGGTTCCACCTGGCTTTATGTTTTGCCCGAAAATGAGTCGTTTTCTTACTCATATGAAAAAACTGAATGAGCCGGAAGCAATACTTGAACAATTCTTTGATGTGTTTGAACCCATGCAAAAGATGTTGGGGCCTGTTCTTATACAACTTCCACCATTCCTGAAGTTCAATTATGATAAGGCTGAATATTTATACAAACTGCTCAGATCAAAATACAGGAAGTATAGTTTTGTGATGGAGGTACGCCACGAAACATGGCTGCAGGAAGAAAGCCTGACACTCATGACAAAATATAATATCGGGCTGGTTATTTCTCAATCAGGAAATGAATTTCCCTATGCAGAAATTGTAACTGCAAAAAATATTTATGTCAGGTTTCACGGGCCAGCAGCCTTATATGCATCTTCTTATTCTGATGAAATGCTTCATTCGTTTGCAAAAAAATTCAGGAAATGGGTGAAAGAAGGGCACGAAGTCTGGGTGTTCTTCAATAATGATATTCATGGCTATGCTATCGGCGATGCAAAAAGACTGAAGTCTATGTTGTAAAAAAAAGAGCAATGATCAATCACTGCTCTTAACTTGTTTTCAAAGGTCATCATCTTCATCGTCTTCATCATCTGGATCAATCACAAGATCGTCTTCATCTATATCCTCAGCTCCAATGTCTTCATCAAGTTCAACATCGAACTCTTCTTCACCACCCATTTCACTTTCATCGCCCAGGATCAGATCGTCTTCTACCTGTTCATCATCATCATCCTCGTAGTCTTCATCGTCCGGAGAATAATTGCCATTGACAGGGTTGTCGGATTTGTCAGGAGGGGTACCCTTTCTGGGGTTACGGATGGGTCCTTCCTGTGCATTAAAATTTTTTACAGGGTCCGGCAGATTGAATTCTGTCTTTCTATTTTCCGGAATGTCAAGTTGCATATCCGTATTTGTTTAGGTGATTAAAAATGTATGCCACAGTCAATATACTTCCAAAAAATACAATTTCAATATTTTATGTATTTGAATAAAATATTAAAATTACACGGTTGAGGATTTTTTTGCCATAAGAAGGTCGCTGTAAGATAAGGCGATATAGTCTTTTTCGGTTATGCCCAACAGTTGAGCATAAAAACTGCATTGTTCTTTCAAACGGTTGATACCGATACTGCCGTCAGCATCAATAGCCTCCACTTCAACAAATGTTCCCAGGTCCCTAACCCTGTCAAAATGAAACTTTACATTATCAATAAAATAGATTTTCCGTTTTTTATCAACTACGACGCTTTCGCCCAGTGCTCTTTTAAGCACTTCTTTGAGTGCCGGGTCTGGGTTGTGCTGATACAGGCTAACTTCTGATAACTTCGCGCCCGCTTCATTCTTTCTTTCATAATGAATCAAAGCGTTTTCAATATTTCCTTCCCGAAGCTTTAACCGGCCGCTCGTGACATTAAAATACGTATCCACCTGGTGGTCGGTACCTGCAAAACGAGGATTTTTATCTAAGAGTATCTGTTCAAGTTTATCAGGGTCTTTACACGCGGCCTTGAACTCAAAGTTGATATGCATGTTTTTTTTACAAATAACGGGCGCTATGGCATAATTTTTTGAAAATTATCATGAGAACTTCGATATAGCAGGATCTCGTTAATAACAGGTCCAGTCAACTGAGCTAAATACCAGGTTATGGAACATCTATTTTCTACAAAACTTTCTTTTCAAAGCCGTCCAGTACAATATGATGTAAACTTTGACAGGGAGCAATATGTCTTTGCACCAGTTGAAAGTGAAAAGCAATCTGGTTCATTTTCATTAAAAAGACAACACGATGAGTGGCTTGAAGATGGTGACATATCCCCGGAAATAAAATCACAGGCAGTTGAAGCACTGGAGAAATATTTGTTGAAACAACATTAGGAGTGAAACGTGAAACTTCAATCGTGAATCGTCAATTGTGAATGGAAGGGTCCTTTGATTCGATCCGTCGTTAGAGTGGTTGAGCGGGGATAGTCAATAGTGAATAGTCAATAGTGAATGCGAGAGGTCTTTATTTCAAACTATCGTTAGAGTGTTAGAATTTAAACGATTCTCATATTGACGATTTACAATTGACGATTCACGCTTTTCTTAATAATCTACAACCTGCTCTTCAATTGCTTCAGGAATTTCTCTCCATTCGTATTGCTGGTTCCTGAGTTGAGCTTCGAAGCCAGCTTCCTTTATTGCATTCTGGATTGTTTTGTAAGTAAAACGGTGCGGAGCGCCGGCTGCGCTAACTACATTTTCCTCAATCATAATGGATCCGAAATCATTTGCGCCTGCATGCAGGCAAAGCTGTGCCGTTTGTTTTCCTACAGTAAGCCATGAAGCCTGGATGTTTTTGATATTTGGCAGCATGATACGGCTGATTGCAATCATCCTGATGTATTCTTCAGGTGTTGTAAGATTATGAACGCCCCGGATTCGTGTCAGCAGGGTGTCTACGTCCTGGAATGTCCACGGTATAAAGGCGAGGAAACCTTTTGCCTGTTGTGGTTTTCTTGATTGAACTTCACGAATTCTTACCAGGTGTTCGAAGCGTTCCCGAACAGTTTCAACATGGCCAAACATCATGGTAGCTGATGTTGTAATATTGAGTTTATGCGCTTCATGCATTATCGCCAGCCATTCGTCGGCACCGCATTTGCCTTTTGATATCAGTCTTCGCACCCTGTCGACAAGAATTTCTGCTCCTGCGCCCGGAAGTGAATCCATACCTGCATCTTTCAATGCCTTCAGTACATCGTGATGACTCATTTTTTCAAGCTTGGCGATGTGTGCCACTTCCGGTGGCCCGAGTGCATGAAGTTTAATGGTAGGAAATTCCTGCTTGATCTGCCTGAAGGTATTTGTATAGAAATCAAGCCCAAGTTCAGGGTGATGCCCTCCCTGAAGTAATAACTGATCGCCGCCAAACCTGATGGTTTCATTGATCTTTTTCCTATAGGAAGGCATGTCTGTGATATATGCATCCGGATGGCCGGGTATCCTGTAAAAATTGCAAAATTTGCAGTTGGCAATACACACATTGGTGGTATTCACATTCCGGTCGATCTGCCACGTTACTTTGCCATGCGGCACCTGTTTTTTCCGGAGTTCATTGGCAACATACATTAATTCCGAAAGCGGAGATTTCTCGAATAAAAACATTCCTTCTTCTATCGAAAGAAATTCAAACCTGAGGGCCTTTTCATAAAGTTCTGCAGCGTGCATAGCATCGCAAATTTACAAAGGAACACCCGCATAGATGATAATTGGTTTGCTTGCGAGTAAAGCTTATCATATTTTTAGTAGTTACAGGCAATTGCAACTTTCCTAAACCTGCAGTTGTCTTTATTAAGCCGACTTGCTTATGAAAAAACTGCTTTATTGTGCCTTATTTCTATCATTGGGTGTTGCAGGGAAATCCCAGGAAGAGTTTATCGAACCGTCGCGGTTCATTACAAAAATTAATTTCCGGCAGCTTACAGGAGGGGTTATTTTATTGAATGGAAGGTTTGATATTTTTCCTGATACGTTGAATTTTATTCTTGACACAGGAAGCGGTGGTATTTCACTTGATTCTACCACTACTGAATATTTTAAATTGAAAGGAACACCTTCCAACCGCACAATCAGGGGAATAGCAGGGATCAGAAATGTAAGTTTTCTGCATAATCGTAAGCTGCACCTTCATGGTTTGGATGTTGACAGCCTGAGCTTCCACATTAATGATTATTCCATTCTTAATACAGTTTACGGCGAACGTATAGACGGTATTATAGGGTATTCCTTACTAAGCAGGTATATTGTAAAAGTGGATTATGACAGTTCTAAAATTGAATTCTGGACAAAGGGTTCATTAAAATACCCAAGGGGAGGATTTTTATTTCGTCCGTTGATTAACACCATCCCTGTGCAAACCCTTCGTGTACGCGATGAGGGAACCGTGTCTGCAAGATTTCTTTATGATATGGGTGCAGGGTTAAACATGATGCTTTCAACAGATTTTTTAAAGGATAGTGCGATCCTTGATAAAAAGCGGAAATTATATGCCAAGGAAGCTGAGGGTCTGGGCGGAAAGATTGATATGCAGATGACCGTAATCAAGGAAGTAAAAATGGGTCCTTACCGGTTCAGGAATGTTCCTGTGTATGTTTTCGATGATGAATTTAATATTACATCCTACCCTTACCTGGGCGGGTTAATCGGAAATGACCTTTTGCGACGGTTCAATGCCATCCTCAATTACGACAGGCGCGATTTTTACCTTACTCCCAATTCGCATTTTACTGATCCGTTTGATTATTCCTACAGCGGATTGGAATTATATTTCGAGGAAGGAGTAATCATTGTGGGTGATGTGGCTAAGGATTCACCTGCCGAAAAAGTAGGTTTGAAAGAAGGGGATGTAGTAGTTGCGGTTAACAAAAATTTCAGCCAGAACCTTCAGCAATACAAGGCAGCCATCCAGAATACAGGGGAACGGCTCAGACTGATTATTCAACGCGATGGCGAACTCAAGGAATTTGAGTTAAAGGTGAAGAGCATATTGAATAAGAAATGATGAGCGGCGATCTGAATCGTCAATCGTCAATGTGAGAATCGTTTAATTTTACCGCTCTTACGATAGTTTGAATAAAATAGCTCTTCCATTCACTATTCACTATTGACTATTCACTATTACCCTCAACCACCCAAATGATTCTTAGAACTAGACGACTCTACCATTCACGATTGACGATTGACGTTACACGTTCTTCTCCCAATGTCACCGTTTCAGTTTATTTTTACAAACCGTGCCCATAGACGCACATAACGAAAATGATTTTTTGTGGTCAAATTTGAAAAGTTTTCCCTTGATAATGGTTTGAGAGTAATTGTGCACCAGGATACATCAACGCCGATGGCCGTTGTAAATGTGATGTATGATGTGGGTGCCAAAGATGAAGATCCTTCGCGTACCGGGTTTGCGCATTTGTTTGAACACCTGATGTTTGGTGGATCCATAAACATTCCTGTGTATGATGAACCACTTCAGATGGCAGGTGGTGAAAACAATGCGTACACAACCAATGATCTTACCAATTATTACATACAACTACCTGCAGAAAATATTGAAACTGCTTTCTGGCTTGAAAGCGACCGGATGTTGTCGCTCGCATTTACCGATCATAGCCTGGAAGTGCAGCGTAAGGTAGTTTGTGAAGAATTCAAGGAACATTACCTTAATAAACCTTACGGTGATGTTTGGCTGAAGCTTCGTGAACTGGCATACCAGGTTCATCCGTACAGGTGGATGACAATCGGAAAAGAACTCTCTCATATCGAGAAGGCCCAGTTGCAGGATGTGAAAAATTTCTTTTTTAAACATTACAGGCCTGTTAATGCTATTCTTGTTGTTGCCGGAAATGTTACCGTGGAAAAGGTGAAAGCCCTTGCTCAAAAATGGTTCGGGCCTATTGAATCAGGTGAAAAATATGTGCGTCAGCTTCCTGCAGAACCATTGCAAAACACCGCGCGCAAACTTGAAGTTCGGGCAGATGTTCCTCTTGATGCCCTGTATAAATGCTGGCATATGTATTCAAGAATGGATCATCGCTATTATGTTTCAGACCTGATAACAGAAGTGCTGAGTGGCGGTGGCTCTTCGCGGCTGTTCCAGTCACTGGTGAAAGAGCTTAAACTTTTCAGCAATATTGAATGCTACCATTTCGGTACGGTAGATGCAGGATTACTAACTATTGAAGGAAAACTGGTTAAAGGGGTAAAAATGGAAGATGCTGAAGATGCCATTCAGAATGAGTTGAACAAAATGAAACGTGAGTTAATCAGTGAAGCTGAACTTCAAAAAGTAAAAAACAAGACTGAAAGTATGATTGCTTTTGAAGATATGAGCGTTATGAACAGGGCTAACAGTCTTGCATTTTATGAATTGCTTGGAGATGCATCATTAATAAATTCGGAACTAGACCGTTATAATAAAGTTACAGTGAGCGATGTGCAGCAGTTGAGTAATGAAATTTTCAAAGAAGAAAATTGCAGCACGCTTTGGTATTTATCTAAGAATTGAAGATGGAAACAATCAAGCAGGCATTAAACAGGAAAAAAGCTCCGGTTATCAAGGACGCGGTTGATTTCAACCTCAAATTGAAACCCTATGAAAAGCATCAATTGAATAATGGTGCACCCGTGTACACCATCAATGCAGGAGCCGAGGATGTATTACAGGTAGAATGGGTTTTCTACTCAGGTAACTGGTTTGAAAATAAAAACCTAGTTGCCGCCAGCACCAACTATTTACTTAAGAATGGAACTTCTGAAAAGAATGCTTTCCAGCTTAATGAACATTTCGAATATTACGGATCTTATGTAAACCGCAGCTGTTACAATGAAACGGCTACCATTACTCTCCATTGTCTCACACGTCACCTTGAGGTTTTATTACCAGTGATCAGGGAAATGCTGGTAGATTCCATTTTTCCTGAAGAAGAGATTTCGATTTATAAACAGAATATGCGTCAGCGGCTGAATGTAAATCTGAAAAAAGTTGATTTTGTGGCAGGGCGACTGATAGATACCTACCTCTACGGGGAAGACCATCCTTATGGAAAATATACCAGGCACGAAGATTTTGATGCCATTACACGTGAAGAGCTCAGTAACTTTTATAATCAATTTTACAGGCAGGGCCAGTTCATGATGTTTGTTGCCGGGAAAATACCATCAAATATTTTCCCTTTACTGAATAAAAATTTTGGTGACCTTAATTACAAAACGATTAATGTTGAAAAGACTCCGGTAAAACCTGCAGAAGAAAAAAAGTACAGGGTGGTAAATGATGCCAATGGTGTCCAGGGAGCCATTCGAATGGGAGCGAACTTTCCTAACAGGCATCACCCAGATTTCGTAAGGACACAGGTTCTGAATAATGTTTTCGGAGGTTTTTTTGGTTCCAGGCTCATGAGTAATATTCGGGAAAACAAGGGTTATACTTACGGCATTTACAGTTACCTGGAAAATCATATCCAGGAAAGTGCGTGGGTGATTAGTACTGAAGCCGGCCGCGACGTTTGTGAGGCTACAATAACTGAAGTTTATAAAGAAATGGAACTGCTTCGTAATAAGGAAGTGGATAGTGAAGAGCTGTTACTGGTTCGGAACTATATGATGGGTTCTATTCTGGGCGACCTGGATGGTCCCTTTCAGATTATCAACAGGTGGAAGACCATTATTCTTAATGGACTTGAGGAAAATTATTTTTACAGGCAGATTGATACCATCCGTAATGTTTCCGGTTCTGAATTACAGGAGCTGGCTAATAAATACCTGAGGCCGGAAAATTTTTACGAATTGGTGGTGGTTTAGGGAAGCTGCGAGAGGTGAGCTGCGAGCTGCGAGTACCGGAACATCCAATCTGTAGGTGCTTACTTCTGTGTAATCCTTATATATTCTATAATTAAGAAGCAACCTTTGTGAGGGATTTTCATTTAGTCCTCTTTGTCTTACCCGTTTAATACTTTAGAGCCATACAGGTAAGTCTTTGAAGGATGGTAAATGAATAAACAGGAGCCGCCTTTTATGAGATTGATGACCTTTGATGCAACTTTTTGAGGTACGGCAGGACAACCAAAACTTCTTCCGGCAGCGGCAGTTCCTGGGCATCCAATGTATTTGGCACCGTGTACAACAACTGCTCTTTCTTCAGCATTATCATTAAAACCCCTGTCCTCGCCCGATAATTTGAGGCTGAGGCCATGCTTGCCGAAGTAAACATTTTTGGTTATATAAAATCCAAGGCTGCTCTTAAGCGACCTGGGATTATTTGAAAACTTTTCCGCGTAATTCAGGCCGGAATTCTTTCCATGTGCTACGTAAGTATTGAGGAGTACTTTGAAATTTGAAACATCAATGATATACATTCTCTTGTTCTCGGATGGTTGAGTAAAATCGCAAACAGTCAGGATGTCTGCGTTATTGAGCATTCCTTTTCTAGCCAGGTTTTTCTGTCCTTTATAAGCGTAAAGGAGCGCTTCTTTACTTAAACCTAATTTCCCGAGATTCAGTGAATCATATAATATATTGGTAGCGTATTCAACCGCACTGATATCTGTTGCACTGGTAACTTCTGATGGAACATGAACGGGTATATACCTGCCTGAGGCGGATACCTTTCCTGCTTTAACTACGGGTAGGAGTAGAAATGAGAATAGCAGGCATACAAATGACAATGGCAAGTAAACTTTTCGCACGGGTTTAAGGTATTTCTGGTTATTGGAACGTCAACAGATGTGAAAATATTATGCAGCCTGTATAGATACAAGGAAAACTGTGAAAATTTTAAGATTTCCACATAAATAGTCTGAAATTCAAGTATTTGCTAAGTGTTTTTACGATAAAATGGCTATTTCACCCGGTGCATTTCCCGTTTCTTGATAAAAAATTCTGATGAGTAGATGCGTAATAGTAAAATAAACATTGATATGAGAAGCGGACCGAAGACCAGACCGATAAAACCAAATAGCTGTACTCCGATGATCACTCCAAAGATCGTGATCAGCGGATGTATATTACCCAGCTTCTGGTTGAGCATAAACCTGAACAGGTTATCCACCAGGCCAATGACACCAAATCCCCAGATCGCCATTGCCACACCTTTCCCTGTTTCACCCTGGGCAAACAATGTAATCGTTAGCGGAATATAAATTAGTGCGGCACCAACAACTGGCATCATGGCGGCGATACAGGTGGCAACAAACCAGAGCCATGGTTCATCAATGCCTATGATCAGGTAGCCAATCAGTCCTACAATGCCCTGTGCAATAGCAATAAGCGGTATTCCGATTGTATTTGAAACAACCATATTCTTTACTTCCTTACCAATAAGAATTACGTTTTCATCTTTGAGCGGAATGTACTCATATAGCGACTCTTCCATACGTCTTCCGTTTGTAAGCATGAAATACAGGATAAAGTACATGCTGCCAATGAGAGTAATGGTATTAAGGGTAACACCGAGAACCTTTGGAAGTAATTGTGCAACAAAGGGACCCAGTTGATTAATGGTATTGGGTGTTACAATTTCATATCCGATCTTTTCCTTGATCTGTGCGACAGTATGTTTAAGCGCAGCAATGTATTCACTGGAATGAATTACCACATAACTGATCTTGGCATACAGAATGTTGCCGAGTACACCAAATGGTACGAGGATTACAAAAAAAGAAAGCAGCATAAGTACCGAAGCAGCAGCCCCCTTTTTCCATTTCTTTTTTTCTGTGAGATAAAACATCCTTTCCCGCATGATCACGTAAAAGGTTACTGCTCCCAGGAAGGCTGACGTAAAAAACCACAACTCCTTGAAAAGAACAATGCCAAGAAAAAGTATAATAGCTATAAAAAAAATCTGGCGCACCAGGTTTGTATCCAATGTATGGTGCGTATTTGTATTTGTGCTCATATCAGACCTTGCCTGAAATTACTCAATCATTTAGGAATTGAGATGAAATTTGAGATTCGAGATTTTAGATTTGAAATTCTTTAGGTGGATTATGCTTTACGTATACCACCAGATCTAACGCTGAGAAATAATGAAATGACTGCCCGATCTAAGAAATCTCAAATCTCGAATCTCAAATCTCAAATTTTTACCTACACCTGTATCGTTTTCCATTTACCCCGACGGAAATAGAAAAAAGCTGCAACAGCAATCAGAGTTTCAGCAACAGGAATGGAAATGAATGAACCGGTAGCTCCCATATTCAAACCTATTGATAACAGCAAGGCCAATGGGATCTGGAAAAACCAGAAACCAAAAAGGTTGATTAGTGTGGGTGTTTTAGTATCGCCTGCACCATTCAGTGCCTGGATCATTACCATTCCAACACCATAAAATATATAACCAGTGCCAATGATTTGTAATGCTATTGTACCTGTTTTCTGTACTTGCAGATCGGAAGTGAAAATCCCTATTATCGGAGCAGCAAAGAATATAAATAATAACATTACACCTGTCATAAAAACTGCATTGTATTTGGCTGTAAGAAGCACACTCTTTTCAGCACGTTCCGGTTGCTTTGCTCCAAGGTTTTGTCCAACGAGCGTGGCAGCAGCATTGCTTAGTCCCCATGCTGGGAGAATAAAAAATACAACATTCCGCAGCGCAACCTGGTATCCGGCAGAAGCGCTTGTACCACCTGTTTTTGCCACAAGCATAGCGAGCACGATCCAGCTTCCTGAAGCAATGATGAATTGAAATGTCGCAGGCCATGCTATCCCGAGCAATGACTTCATAACAGTGAAGTCTAACCGGAAATGTCTTCTGCGTATGTGAATGACACTCGTTCCCTTCATCAGATGATATAACTGGTAGCTGACGCCTATTCCCCTTCCGATTGTTGTTGCTATGGCCGCACCCTTTAATCCAAACAGGCTGATAAAGAGAGGGCACAGGATAATATTCGTCAGACTGGCAATCCACAAACTTTTCATGGCAATGGCAGCATTGCCTGCTCCCCTGAAAATTCCATTAATCATGAAAAGGAGAATGATAACAAGACTCCCTCCAAGCATGATGCGTGTAAAAGAAGAGCCATCACGAACTACATCAGTACTTGCTCCCATGAGATGCAGAATATCAGAAGCAAAAACAATCCCTGCAATACTGATGATGATTGTAGTAAATACAGAAATGATTATGGCCTGCATCCCTGCATGAGCTGCACCTTCTTCGTTTTTCTCCCCGATCCGGCGGGAGACCATCGCTGTTGCAGCCGTACTCAGACCAATAGCAATGGAATAAACTATGGTGATAACCGATTCTGTCAAACCAACAGTGGCAATCGCATTTTCGCCGAGCTTACCTACGAAAAACATATCCACTACGGCGAATACCGATTCAAGACTTAGTTCAAGAATCATTGGCACCGCCAGAAGAACAATAGCCTGCCTGATGCTACCCTGTGTGTAGTCGTAATTCTCTCCGCGTAATGACCTTTTGATCAACGACCAGAAATGGGAAAATTTATTGGTAAATAAAGGAACCTGTTGCATATGAAATGTTTAATGATGGAAAATGGCAATGCCAGGAAGAAACGGGGGCCTTAAAACATGTTAAAGCCGGAGATGGGCTTCATATGCGACAGTTATAGAACGAAAGTAAACGTATTGTCCGAAAGGAACAAGGAAAGATTCGCTAAACAGTGATGAGTTGAAGATATTTATGTACGAATTGTTGCAATTGTTTTCTACGGTATTGCATGATGAACCTGGGATGTGGAAGAGGAATGATTTCCCCGAACCATTTGTGCAATCCATTCAGGTGCAGTAAATATTTGTAATTTTTTTCTCCTCCAATACAGAAAATTTTTTCAGTGGATGTCTGGTATGAAATCAGCCTGCTGATGTTTTTTGTAATAAATGGTTCAATTTTTTCGAGAAGATCATTATCATCATAATAGTTGAGGTTTTTTCCCCTCCTTGTAAAACCGAGCGGGCATACTGAACCGATAAAATAGTTAGAATAAAACTTTTCAGTCCCGCCAAATTCCCTGATCAAATGATAAATAAATTCAGCTGAAAGTTCAGTTCCGTTTCCAAGTGTATGTTCGATGGCGCAGTCTTCTCTCAATTGTTTTGGTGCAGTGAAATTTACACCGGTAATACCAGCCCCGTAGCGTCCAGGATTGATACCTAGAAAAATCTTTCTTTGTTTTTCATCCGAATAATATTTTTTGAAGAAGGTTTCCGTTAGCGAAAATATTTCAGGTTTTCTTTGGGGATACAACCATTCAATATCACCCGGTAAATTTTGCGGGGGACTGAGCGTCCGATAAAATGAAATCATGTGTTCTGCCCAGTTCATATTTTTGCTGTCATTTGCATAGTTGAAGCTATGCAGTAAATCATCAGGTGGTTGTTTATAAACAGATGAGTTATTCAGTAATGGCAAGGATATTGTTTTCATCTGATGCCGAATACAACAGCCATTCTGATTTAAATATTCTTATTCGTTAATGGACATAATTGTTTATCCGGGCCATCCATATCCATTGGGTGCTCTCTGGGATGGTAACGGTGTAAATTTCGCACTTTATGCTGAGAATGCAACGGGAGTGGATCTTTGTTTGTTTGATGCAACAGAGGACAGGAAGGCTGCTGAACAAATACCAGTGACTGAAGTCTCCCATCATGTTTGGCATTTATATATTCCAGATCTGAAACCTGGTCAGCTATATGGTTACAGGGTTTATGGTCCTTATGAACCGGAAAGCGGACACCGGTTCAATCCAAATAAACTTCTCATTGATCCATATGCAAAGGCTATAGCGGGCACGCTTCAATGGCATGATGCAGTTTTTGGTTACCAGGTCGGACATCCGGAGGAAGATCTCAGTTTCAGTGATGTTGACAGCGCACCTTATGTTCCCAAATCAGTTGTGGTTGATCACAATTATGACTGGCAGAATGATACGGCACCTAAAATTCCCTACCACCAGACAATTATTTACGAAACGCATGTAAAAGGATTTACCCGTCTTCATCCGCTGATCCCGGAAGAGATCCGCGGTTCTTATGCAGCCATCGCACATCCGGTAACAATTAGTTATCTGAAGGAACTCGGCATTAATGCCATAGAACTTATGCCTGTTCACCACTTCATAAGCGAAAGGATATTATATGAGCAGGGATTAACCAATTACTGGGGCTATAACTCAATAGGATTTTTCGCACCTGATGTCAGGTACTCCAGCAGTGGTATCAGGGGTGAACAGGTGTTCGAATTCAAGAATATGGTAAAGGAATTACACAAAGCTGGGATAGAAGTAATTCTTGATGTTGTGTATAATCATACAGGAGAAGGAAATCATTTAGGACCTACTGTTTCTTTCAGGGGTATAGACAATGCGAGCTATTACAGGTTGACAGAAGGCAAACGTTTTTACATGGATTATACGGGCACCGGTAATACACTTAATGCACAACAACCAGGTGTTCTTCGTTTGATAATGGATAGCCTGAGGTACTGGATTCTTGAAATGCATGTAGATGGTTTTCGTTTTGACCTCGCAGCTACACTTGCGCGTGAACTTCACGAAGTTGACAGGCTGGGATCCTTCTTTGATATTATTCACCAGGATCCGGTGATTTCCCAGGTAAAACTGATTGCTGAGCCATGGGATATCGGTGAAGGTGGATACCAGGTTGGAAAATTTCCTCCCGGATGGGCTGAATGGAATGGAAAATACCGCGATTGCGTGAGAGATTTCTGGAGGGGAGCCAACAGTATGCTGGGTGAATTTGCTTTAAGGTTTACAGGAAGCCCCGACCTGTATAAGGATGATTACAGGCGTCCTACCGCAAGCATCAATTTCGTTACGGCGCATGACGGATTTACATTACATGATCTGGTTTCATATAATCAAAAACACAATGAAGCTAATTGCGAAGGCAATAATGATGGAGAGAGTCATAACCGCTCGTGGAATTGCGGGGTAGAAGGCGATACTGATAATCCAGAGATCAGCGAATTAAGGCAAAAACAAAAAAGAAACCTGCTCACAACACTTTTTCTTTCGCAGGGTGTTCCTATGCTGGTTGCGGGAGATGAAATCAGCCGTACACAGAAAGGTAACAACAATGCATACTGCCAGGATAATGAAATATCATGGATAGATTGGGAAGCAGCCGATACTGATTTGCTTGACTTCACCAGGAAGCTGATCCAGCTTTATCAGACACATCATGTTTTTTCAAGAAGACGATGGTTCCAGGGTATGCCCGTGAAAGGAGTAGGTCTAGAAGACATTGCATGGTTTCTGCCCCAGGGTGTTGAAATGAATGAAATCAACTGGAAAAATGACTTTGCCAAATCCTTGGGTGTTTACTTAAATGGTCACGGTCTCCGATCTGTTGATGAAAAAGGCGAAAAGATCATTGACAATGATTTTTATATCATATTCAACGCATACGATGGGCCCCTTGATTATACACTGCCATCTGAAAAGTATGGCGATAAATGGATAAAGGTTCTGGATACCCATGAAAATTATATACGCGAAGAAGGTGAGGTTTTTCACGCCGGTGATATAGTAAAAGTGAAAGGCAGATCTGTTGTGTTATTAAAACAGCGATGATGAAAAACATTGACGTCAGTAAAAGAACGCTGGGAGTACATATTGAAAGCGGTGGAAATGGTCATGTTCGGGTATGGTCGCCTGAGTCAGAAAAAATAGAAATTGTACTTGACAACAAAACCTTTCCCTTACAAAAAGAAAAGTATGGTTACTGGAGCCTGCAAACTTCGGCGATCAGGAAAAATGATCTCTATAAATTCAGGATCAATGGTGCATTGGAATTTCCTGACCCGGTTTCACTTTCACAGCCTGAAGGTGTGCATGGCAGGTCGCGAATTACTGACCTTTCAGATTTCAGGTGGACTGATGTAAAGTTTAAAAAACCACCTCTGGCAGATTATATTATTTATGAGCTTCATACGGGAACTTTTACCGATGAAGGAACATTTGCTGCAATAGAAACAAAGCTTGATCATTTAAAGGAATTGGGTGTAAATGCAATTGAGATCATGCCCGTTGCGCAGTTTGCAGGTACACGCAACTGGGGCTATGATGGGGTGTTTCCATTTGCAGTACAGAACAATTATGGTGGCGCTGAAGATTTACAACACCTGGTAAATTCATGTCATGAAAAGGGGCTTGCTGTAATTCTCGATGTAGTTTATAATCACCTTGGGCCTGAAGGAAATTACCTGTGTTCTTTCGGACCATACATCACAGAAAAATATAAAACACCATGGGGAGGTGCTATCAACTTTGATGATGCATGGTGCGATGGAGTGCGGCATTACTTCATTGAAAACGTATTGATGTGGTTCAGGGATTTTCATATTGATGCACTCCGCCTTGATGCTGTGCATGCGATCAGGGATTTCAGTACAAAACATATTCTGCAGGAAATCCGCGAGTGGGTGGATGAACTGATGAAACATTCCGGCCGGCGACATTACCTGATTGTAGAACAGGACCTCAATGATCGCAGGTTCATTGATGGAATTGAAAAACATGGTTTTGGTATGCATGCGCAATGGATAGATGAGTTCCATCATGCGCTTCGTATTACTGCAGGAGGAGACCGGACCGGGTACTACGAAGATTTTGATGGTATTGACCACCTTGCCAAAGCATACAGGGATGCATACGTGTACGATGGACAGTTTTCAATGCACAGAAAGAAATTTTTTGGCCTGCCCACTGATAATCCAGGCGAACAGTTTATAGTTTTCTCGCAAAACCACGACCAGGTCGGGAACAGAATGCTTGGTGAAAGAACCAGTACGCTTGCAAATTTTGAAATGCAAAAACTTATGGCAGCTGCTGTAATGCTAAGCCCTTTCATTCCCATGCTTTTTATGGGAGAAGAATGGAGTGAACCACATTCGTTCCTTTATTTCGTAAGTCATACTGATCCTGAGCTTGCAGATGCAGTGCGCAAAGGCAGAAAGGAAGAATTTGCAGCATTTCATTCGCATGGAGAAGCTCCGGACCCGATGGATGAGAAAACCTTTTCCGATTCAAAACTTCAATGGCATTTAGTTCAGAAAGATGTGCATAATGTGATGTTTAAATATTATAAGGCATTGATTGCACTTCGTACTTCTCAGCCTGTACTCAAGCGACCCGATAGAAAACAATTACTGGTTGAAGTAGACAAGCAAAAGCAAATCCTTTTTTTACATAGGTGGAATGATGACCAGCAACTATTATGTGTTTTGAATTTTTCTTCAGAGCCGGAAGATGTCATACCTCCTGCCAACCAGGTATGGAATAAAATTTTTGATTCAGCTGCCGGGGAGTGGAATGGACCGGGACATGTGAACAGAAGCGGAAATGAGACTAATTATTTAATACAGCCGGAATCAGTTGTTGTTTATTCAGCCAGCCGGCCAATATCATGAATATGATTAATCTGGTTTCTACATACAGGTTTCAGTTGCATAAGGAATTTACATTTGATGACCTGGAGAGGATAATTCCATACCTCGTCCAGCTGGGAATAGGAACAGTATATGCGTCGCCGATATTTGAATCAGTACCCGGAAGTCAGCATGGATATGATGGATTGAACCCAAATCGTATAGATCCGGAAATCGGTACCAGGGAACAGCTTTTAAAAATAAGCGGATCGCTGCGAAAGGCGAACATAAACTGGCTGCAGGATATTGTACCTAACCACATGGCTTTTGATCACCGGAACCTTTGGTTGATGGATGTTCTGGAAAAAGGAAATCAATCAAAGTATTCATCTTATTTCGACCTTATAAGGAAACCAGGAGATGAACGTTTAATGGTTCCATTTCTTGGTAATACACTTGAAGATGTAATCAGGAAAAATGAGTTGAATGTTGAACTCAAGAATGGAAAATTATATCTTGTTTATTTTGATTCTGCATGGCCGGTAAGCATACATACATATCCAAACATCCTGCAGGCTGCAGACGAAACTCCTCCGCAAGAATTAGGTAAATTTTTAAACGACCTGACTTCAATAAATGATGAAGCAGAATTTGATTGGGAAGCTATTGATTCATCATTCCGGAATATTTATGAAAATAAACTAATCAACAAGTATATCCATGATTGCACCAGGATTATAAATGCAGACCCTTTATTGTTGCAACAGGTAGCTGATAAACAGTTGTACAGGCTGTGTCGCTGGAATGAGACGGACTACCATATTAATTACCGCAGGTTTTTTACAGTGAATGGACTGATATGCATGAATATGCAAAATCTGGATGTATTTAATGAATATCATAAGTTGATTAAGGAACTGGTTGATAACAATGTTTTCCAGGGCTTGCGTGTGGATCATATTGACGGGCTTTATAACCCTTCTGAATACCTGCACCGCTTAAGGAATTTAGCAGGAATGGATATTCCAGTGTATGTTGAAAAAATACTTGAGCCACATGAATTTTTACCACCTGGCTGGCAGGTGCAGGGGAATACCGGGTATGATTTTCTTTCGCTTGTCAATAACCTTTTTACCAACAGCGAAAGCGAGAAAAAATTTACAACATTTTACAAGGAGCTTTCTAACGACAGGAAACCCGTCGACGAACAGATTTATGAAAAGAAAGAGTATATACTGGAAACCCATATGAATGGTGAACTGGAGAATTTGTATGAACTGTTCATGGAATTAAATGTGCTCGAGAAAAAAGCATTTGCTTCTGTAAGAGGTGCTGATGTTAAAAAGGCAATTGGTGCCTTCCTGGTTCATTGTCCGGTTTACAGGTTTTATGGAAATCATTTTCCACTTGAGGAAGAAGAGGCTTTGCAGGTGAAGGAACTCTTTCAAACCATTAATAAGCTGAACCCGCAATTGAAAAAAGCCATTACACTGTTGGAAAAAGTTCTTTTGATTATTCCGAAAGACAGTAATGAAACTGTAAATAACAGGATCGCGCATTTCTACAGGCGTTGTATGCAATTCTCGGGTCCTTTAATGGCTAAAGGTGTTGAAGACACGCTGATGTATACCTATCACCGCTTCATAGGTCATAATGAAGTTGGTGATTCCCCGGCTTCATATGGGATTTCTGTAGAGAACTTTCATCATGCAATGGCAGAAAGACAGCTCCACTGGCCATTTTCAATTAATACAACAAGCACGCACGATACTAAAAGAGGAGAAGACGTACGCGCGAGACTTAATGTTCTTACTGATATTCCTGAGGATTGGTTTAGTACTGTTCTTCAGTGGAAGGAAATGAATGTATCCGCAAAAAATGAAACCGGACCAAATGATAATGATGAATATTTTATTTACCAGGTTATTGCAGGTGCTACACCTCACGACGGTGTGAATGCAGATGATTTCCAGGTGCGGCTGAATGAATATTTTCAGAAAGCTCTACGGGAAGGTAAAATGCAAAGTAACTGGACAGAGCCCAATGAAAAGTATGAAAAAGCTGTAGAAACATTCGTTGCCAGGATATCAGAACACGGTAATCCATTTTTAAATTCATTAACTCAATTCCTTCACAAGATTGCCGATCATGGAATTATAAATTCACTTTCCCAGCTGATTTTAAAGTTTACATGCCCGGGAATTCCGGATATCTACCAGGGTTGCGAACTATGGGATTTCAGCCTTGTAGATCCTGATAACCGCAGAAGTGTTGATTATTCAAAAAGAGCTGAATTGCTTTCGCAATTGAATGTTCCAGTAAATGACCTGTGGGATGACCGTAAATCGGGAAAAATTAAATTATGGCTGGTTCAACAGTTATGCAGGTTACGAAATCAGAATGCTGAGTTGTTTGTATCGGGAGAATACTTGCCGTTAAAAATTTCGGGGAAATATTCCCAACATGTAATTGCATTTGCCAGGAAATTCAGTCAGCAAATGGTTGTCATAGCTGTTCCATTGCATACTGCAGCGATCTGTAAAAAGCAAAATGTTTCTGTGAATGATATTGATTGGGCAGATACATCAATAGAGTTACCGGAAAATATATCCTCTGCATGGGATCATGTAATTAACGGAAAGCACATCGTATTAAAGACAAACGTATCAGTGTCTGACCTGTTCGGTGTACTTCCTTTTGCGGTGTTGAAAGGAAAGGCTTTGTCTAATGAACGGGGCGCTGGCATTCTCCTGCACATATCTTCACTTCCTTCACCGTTTTGTATTGGTGACCTTGGACCAGAGGCTAGAAATTTTGTTGATTTTCTTTTAAGAAGCCGTCAAAAATACTGGCAATTACTTCCACTGAATCCGATTGAAGAAGCCCAGGGTTATTCACCATACAGTTCTGTTTCCAGCCGCGCAGGTAATCCGCTTTTTATAAGTCCCCATCTCCTGGTTCAGGAAGGATGGATCAGTTCTGCTGACGTTGAATCCCATCTTCAACCGGCAGACAAGAAAGCAGATTTCAAAAAGGCAGAAAAAATAAAAGCGCAGTTGTTGGATCTGGCATGGAACAACTTTATTCAAAATGCCGCCCGTAGTGTAAAAAATGAATTTGAAGCTTTTGTGTTAAAGGAGGAAGAATGGCTGGATGATTTTGCATTATTTGTTGTGTTGAAACAATTGAATGCAGGTAAGCCCTGGTATGAGTGGAAAAATGAGCATAAAGTTCGGGATGAAATAAAGTTACAAGGAGTCAGAAATGAAAATGAAAAAGTTATTCAAAAGATAAAATGGATACAATTTGTTTTCATGCGCCAATGGAATGATTTAAAAAACTATTGTAATAACAGGGGCATATCATTAATCGGCGATCTTCCATTTTATGTTAGTTATGATTCTGCAGATGTTTGGTCTCATCCTCATTTGTTTGCACTTGATAAAGAAGGTAATAGAACTGGTGTCGCTGGTGTGCCGCCCGACGCATTCAGTGATGATGGACAACTATGGGGAATGCCGGTATTCAATTGGGATGAATTAAAAAAGGAGAATTTTTCCTGGTGGATTAAAAGATTGGAAAAAAACAAGGAGTTATTTGATATTGTAAGACTTGATCATTTTCGCGCATTCTCTGCTTACTGGAATGTTCCGGCCGGAGCATTAACTGCAAAAGAAGGTAAATGGGAAGAAGGGCCAGGTGATAATTTTTTCAGAATTGTTCAGAAGGAATTTGGTGAATTACCGTTTGTAGCTGAAGACCTCGGGGAAATAGACGAACCTGTTTATATTTTACGCGATGAATTCGGATTACCTGGAATGAAAGTACTTCAGTTTGCATTTGGTGGTGGTATTGCCACATCGGTTCATATTCCACATAATTATGAAAAAAATTTTCTTGTATATACAGGTACCCATGATAATAATACAACAAGAGGATGGTTTACAACAGAAGCAGATGAGGATAGCCGGTTAGGATTGGAACGTTATGTTGGGCGGCCCGTATCCTCAGCTGAAGTAAGCATTATTCTGGCTCGCATGGCATATGCTTCTGTTGCCAACATTGTGATTCTTCCCATCCAGGATGTTCTGAACCTTGATGAAACAGCAAGAATGAATATACCGTCCTCCGCCTCTGATAACTGGGTATGGCGACTCGTACCCAATCAAATAAATGAGGTTGCAGAAGAAAACCTCAAGAACTGGACAAGACTGTATAACAGGGAATAGCATCGAAAGAAAGGAATGGTCAACAAACTGCGCAAATAAATGGATCTATTAATAGTGCGGGCTGTTGACCGACTATCCTAATCCTTGGTTTTTGAAACCACTTTTGTTTGCGGGTGATTTTTGTCTTTATGTCTTCCTAAAAGATAACCTGCACCTGCTCCGGCAGCTCCACCTATTAATGCCCCTTTGCCCTTTTTCTTACTTACTACTGCACCGGTTGCTGCACCGGCCCCTGCGCCAACAAGCGCATATTTGCCTTTACGACTCGTAGTAGTTTTTGTTTTTGTTGTTTGCGCTCCCGCTTCATTCACACTGGCTGAAAAAATCGTTAATCCAAACGCCAGACTAATTACACACATTGCCTTTTTCATATTTCACATTTTTGAATAATTATTTCAAGAGTCGGGCCATTTTCTAACCGGCCAGCCTGATCCATAAACTAAAACAGTTAAGAGCCGGAAAATGAGTAAGCAAAACCATTCGTGCCGCTTCGTACCCTCAAACACCTCTTTCGTGTAACGTTTTTTGTAAGGGGCTTCCAGGTAGTTACGTTTGTGTTTCAATGAAATTATCGCTTACTCCAAAACTTAAGTTTATGAGAATCCTCTTCTTCCTCCTGTTTGTCACAACTTTCGGTGCTACACAGGCACAACAGATTAGCGGGGTGGCAAAAGATATTGATGGTAACCCGGTAAATGGTGCTACCGTCAGCCTATTAAAAGATACTGGCAGAGCTGTTCTTAAACTCGCAGTTACAAAAGATAATGGTGCGTATACGTTTTCCGACATTAAGGCTGGCTCTTACCGTGTATCGGTTTCTCACGTCTCATTCCAGCCTTCTGTATCGGCTGTATTTGCAGCTGGTGAAGGAAATGTAAATGCTCCTGAATTCAGGCTTGCCAAGTCTACCGGAAACCTGAAAAATGTTGTTGTTACAGCAACCAAGCCGATTATAGAAGTTAAAGCAGACAAAACGGTCCTGAATGTAGAAGGAACAATCAATTCTGTAGGAACAGATGCGCTTGAATTATTACGGAAGTCGCCAGGTGTGATGCTCGATAAGGATGATAACGTAAGTATGATGGGTAAGAACGGTGTGCAGGTTTACATTGACGGACGACCATTGCCCCTTACAGGACTTGATCTTGCGAATTACCTGAAATCTATACAGGCTGCCTCCATAGAATCTATTGAATTAATAACCAACCCTTCTGCAAAGTATGAAGCGGCTGGTAATGCAGGCATCATCAACATCAGGTTGAAGAAAAATAAATCGCTTGGCATGAATGGGTCTGTAAATGCTGGCTGGAACATTGGTGTTTATGCCAAATACAACGCAGGATTTTCTCTTAATTACAGAAATAAGCGCGTTAACATTTTCAGTAATTATAGTTACTTCAACGGCATAAATCAAAATAAGCTCGCGATCAAACGCACTGTACTCGATACTTTATTTGACAATCATTCAACTGCCAAGAATAAAAACAACAGCCATAACTTCAAAGCAGGTATTGATTACTTTATTAATAAACAAAGTACAGTGGGCGTTATGGTTAACGGAACTGTTTCGCACCCGGAAACTTCCAATTACAGCAGCACACCCATAACTTATATACCAACAAATACAGTTGATCGTATTCTGGTAGCTGATAATACCGGCGACCTGAAAAGGAATAATATCAATATGAACCTCAACTACAGCTATAATGGCAAGGCGGGAAAGAGCCTGGTGCTGAATGCTGATCATGGATATTATGATCTGAACAGTGACCAGTTTCAGCCAAACTATTATTATGATCCAACCATGACTTACCTGATGAGCAGTGTTGTATATAATATGATTGCCCCGACGACATTTACCGTTAATTCTTTCAAAGCAGACTGGGAACAGGATTTCAAAAAAGGTAAACTCGGACTGGGCGGCAAGGTTGGTGTTGTGAAAACTGATAATGATTTCCAACGTTATAATGTATACTCAACAGGAAAAGAACTGGATAAGGACAGAAGCAACAAGTTCAGGTATAATGAAAATATAAATGCCCTGTATGTGAATTATAACCGCCAGTTAAAAGGAGTTTTTGTTCAGGCCGGGTTACGCATGGAGAATACAGCTTCAGAGGGAATTTCGAATGGTTTGAAATCATCCGGTTCGGGATATGTTGATTATGAATCATCATTCGAACGGAATTATACCGATTTCTTTCCAAGTGCTGCAGTAACATTCAATAAAAACCCGATGAAGCAGTTAGGTTTCACATACAGCAAAAGGATTGATCGCCCGTATTACCAGGACCTGAATCCGTTTGAATCAAAACTTGATGAGTATACTTTCCAGAAAGGAAATATCAACCTGCGTCCGCAATACACAAACAGCTTTGGTATGACATATACTTACAAGTATAAACTGAATACTGCACTGAACTTTAGTCATGTTAAGGACCTCTTTACCATGTTGATTGATACAACGGAAGGTTCAAAAGCTTTTATATCTAAACAAAACCTGGCATCACAGGATGTGGTAAGTTTGAATATCAGTTATCCATTCTCGTATAAAAAATACAGTGTGTTCGCTAACCTCAGCACCAATTACTCGCATTATGTTGCTGATTACGGACCAGGAAGGGAAGTGGATCTGAAAGCTATGGGTCTTAGCTTTTTTGCCCAGAATAGTTTAAAATTTACAAAAACGTGGACAGCAGAACTGAGTGGTTTTTATAATGCACCTACAGTATGGCAGGGTAATTTCAAAAGCAAAGCGATATGGGGTATAGACGGAGGTTTACAGAAACAGTTATTCAAAGGCAAGGCAACTGTGAAAGCTTCAGTCAGCGACATGTTTAATACATTGCGTTTCAGGGGAACAAGTGAATTCTCAGGACAGAAGTCTGATGTGAATGTGAAATGGGAAAGCCGTCAGTTCAAACTGAATATCGTTTACCGGTTTGGTAGTAACCAAATCAAGGCAGCCCGTCAGCGTACATCCGGTGCTGAAGATGAGAATAAAAGAACCCAGGGTGGATCTGGCCTGGGAATCGGGCAATAAAAATTAGTTTATGCAGGACGCAGGATTTACTCCCTGCGTCCTGTTTATTATTAGAGTGTTGAATAGAATGATAAAAAAACAACGATACGGATTCTGGAAAGTTTTTTGGGTTGTACTCGCGCTGTACATATTTTTTTCAGTGATAGGTGTTATAGCGCTTTCGCTTGTGCCTGATAAAGATGGTCATGATGTAAATTCTTTATTTACGTGGCAGACCGGTTTAAAAACATGCATAAGCTTTATATTCTCATGCTTCTTTTTTTACTTCACCATTAACTATTACTACAACCTGATACTGGAGAAAAGCAAATTTTTGCCGTATTTAAAATTTTCTCTTCTTGCCATAGCAGTCTGCTTCGCTTATCATATCGGATCATATTTCCTCTTTCCTGTAAGTAACCAGGAAAAATATGCAACCGTCCCAATCCTTTTGTTTGGTATAACCATTAATACATTGTTTTTCCTCGGTCTCAGTCTTCTCGTTGCTTACCTGACCAATTTGCGCGACGAGCAAAAGCAGCGTAAGGTATTGGAAGAACAAAAAATGCAACTTGAAATTGAAAAATCCCAGGCCAATCTGAATTTTCTAAAAGCACAGATCAACCCGCATTTTCTGCATAATACACTGAACTTTTTATATGCAAAGTCACTTCCCTATTCACCTGAGCTCTCTGAAGGAATCTTAACGCTATCGGATATCATGCGGTATGCCTTGAGTGAAGGAAATTCAAAGAATGGGAAAGCACCCCTGAAAGATGAAATTGAACATGTAAGAAATGTGATTAAAATTAACCAGCTTCGCTTCAGCAATAATTTAAATGTAAACTTTGAAGTGAATGGTGTAGTAAACGGTGCCACTATCATCCCATTTGTGCTGATAACGCTGGTTGAAAATGCATTCAAACACGGTGATCTGAAAAGTGCTGGTAATCCTATTGTTATTCGTCTCAATGTTGATGGTGACAGACTTGACTTTTACTGCCGCAACAGGAAGAAAAACGGACCAAAGGAAATCTCAACAGGTGTAGGTCTCGATAATATCAGGAAACGTCTCGAACTTGCATATGGAAAGAATGTAAGTCTTGATGTTAAAGATGAGAATGACGTGTATACAACTGAATTAACCATTACCAACTTATGATCAATTGTATCATTGTAGATGACGAACAACATGCGATCGACATTCTTTCGCATTATATTTCTCAAACCCCTTACCTGAAACTGGCTGGATCAACAACCAATCCGATCGAAGCACTGCAAATGGTGAACAACCTGAAACCTGACCTTATTTTCCTTGATATTCAAATGCCCGAATTATCGGGCATTGACTTTATTAAAGCCATTCACGGAAAGTCAAAAGTAATCCTTACAACTGCCTATAGTGAATTTGCATTGGAAAGCTATGAACTTGATGTAGTTGATTATTTACTAAAACCCGTTCGGCTGCCAAGGTTTCTTCAGGCAGTGCAAAAGATCAACAATGAAAAGGAAGAAAATTCTGAAATAGCCCACTCGGCTGAAGGTGATTACATTTTTGTAAAGACTGAATCAAAGGGCAAGCTGCTTAAGATCAACCTTGACGATATAGATTATATAGAAGGAATGAAAAATTATGTAGCTATTTACAGGGGCGGACAAAAAACCATGGTATATACTTCGATGAAAGACCTGGAAGAACGGTTACCCCAAAACCAGTTTATCCGTGTTCATAAATCATTTATTATTTCCATTCCGAAGATTACAGGAATTGAGGGAAGCATGGTAAGGCTGAAAAATGTAAATGCCGAAATCATGATCGGAGAAAACTACAAGGCAGATTTAATGGAGATCATCAGGAACAAGATGATACAATGACGGAATCGTCAATCGTGAATCGTGAATGATGCTAGCTTTATTATCTGTGACTAATTATAACCTCCATTTACTTAATCAATCTTTTTTCATTTAATTCTTAAGCATCTCAAGTAATCTTCTGCGATATTCATGAGGATAAGCCTTGAGCTAATTGCGTTTTTGCGGTAATATGCAAACTTTTTTGAAAAAAAGTTGCAGATAGTATTGATAATCTCAGTAATTTACGCATAACCCGCAAACCATGCTTATGAATAGAGTACTTTTATTCATCATTTTGATGACAGGCTTCGTGAATATCCATGCTCAGGAAAATCCACCCAAAAGAGAAATGAGGGGCGCCTGGATTGCGACATTCGCCAACATCGACTGGCCAACAAGAACACAAACACCTGCACAACAGCGATCCGCACTGGTCAGTATACTTGAACATCACAGACTTACAGGCATAAACACCATTTACATGCAGGTACGCAGCCAGTGTGATGCTTTATATCCAAGTAGTATTGAACCATGGTCGGCCGATTTAACTGGCACACAGGGAAAGGCACCTTCACCATCATGGGACCCGATGCAGTTCGCAATAGATGAATGTCATAAGAGAGGAATGGAGTTTCATGCGTGGATTAATCCATACCGTGCAGTTTCCAGCGCTCCAAATCTTTCGGGTTTTGCTGCAAATCACGTGGCCAAACGTCACCCTGAATGGTTGTTAAATAATGGAACAACCATAACGCTTGACCCTGGCATTCCGGCTGTCCGTGATTATATAATAAGTGTTATTACGGATATCCTTCAACGTTATGAAGTAGACGGAATTCATTTTGACGATTATTTTTATCCGCCCGGAACTTTTAACGACAACAATTCCTTTGCCGCGGACCCAAGAGGTTTTAGTGTTCGTGGAGATTGGAGAAGAGACAATGTTAACCTGCTGATACAACGGGTTTACCAGACAGTAAAGGATTTAAAACCATGGGTAAAGTTTGGCGTTTCTCCTTCAGGAATTTACAGGAATAGTACCAATCCGGCTATCGGAACCAATACATCTGGCAGTGAACATTATAATGCTGTTTTTGCTGATTCTAAAAAGTGGCTGGAGCAAGGATGGGTTGATTATATTGAACCGCAGGTATATTGGTATATGGGTCAACCTGGAGCCAACTTTACAATTATTGTCCCCTGGTGGAATAATAATGCCAATGGAAGGCATATTTATATTGGAATGGCTGGTTATAAAGTTAACGATCCAGCGCAGGGTGTTAACTGGGCTAACCCTTCAATGATCCCCAATGAAGTGCGGCTGAACAGAAGCAATCCAAATGTTTTTGGACAGGCCATATATAATACGACCAGTCTTCGCAGTACAATGAAACTAGGGTTCAGGGATTCACTAATGCTTAACTTCTATCAGAAACCTGCACTCCAGCCAACTATGCCGTGGAGAGATAATACTCCACCTTTACCTGCTTCAATGCTAACAGCAACCAGGTATTCTGAAGATTCTGTTGTTCTTAATTGGGTAAAACCTCCGGCAGTGACTAATGAATTGGACAAGGTTAAACGTTTTGTGATTTATCGATCACAAAACGCAGCAATAGATATTTCTGATGCCAATAATATTATCGCGTTAACCGCGAATGATACCACAGCGTTCAGCGATAAAACTATCCAGCCAAATACTACATACTATTATACAGTTACATCCCTGGATCATTTTCATAATGAAAGTGCAGTTTCAAATATTGTTGCTGATGTACCTCCAGTAATTAACTGCCCGGAAAATCAGCTGCTTGATGTTGGTGAATCCTGCTCCGCGGTGTTACCTGATTACACGAAAATGGTATCGGTGGAGCATGCTTCGGGTATTTCCCAGTTACCGGCTCCCGGAACAATAGTTTCCCCGGGAATCATACAGGTTATTATCACTGCAACAAATGATGTTGGGCAAACAGCCAGCTGTGCATTCAATGTAAATGTAGCCGATCGTACAATGCCAGTAATTACGCACTGTCCGGATAATATCATCTCACCAACTAACCCGGGGGTTTGTGTTGCTACGGTTAATACCGGTGTTCCTGAAGTAACAGATAATTGCGGAGTGGTTAATATTATTGGAGTAAGAAGTGATCGCAGGCCTTTAAATGCAACGTATGACAAAGGTATTACTACCATTACATGGAATGTAGAAGATGCAGCAGGCAATTCAGCAACATGTGTTCAAACCATTACAGTTCAGGATGCAGAACCTCCTGTAATCAGTGATGTGTCTGCAGATCCTTCAACCCTGTTTCCGCCCAATCATAAAATGAAACTGGTAAAGATTAGTTATGAAGTAAATGATAATTGCGGACCCGTTACTACATTCCTGACTATTTCCAGCAATGAACCTGAGAATGGAACAGGTGATGGAGATACAAATGGTGACTGGGAAATTCTTAATGATCACCAGGTGAAGCTGAGATCTGAAAGGTCAGGAACAGGCAATGGAAGGATTTATACTGTAACCATTCATGCAACAGATGAGGCAGGAAATACCACCACGCAAAACGTGCTGATAACAGTTCCACATGATCACAGTGATATTACTAATGCAGGCATTAAAAAAGATGCAGAAGAATTATCAGTTTCTCATCTCGCTGTGAATATTTTATCGAATCCTTCAAAAACAAACTTCAGTATTTTGGTGAAGAGTGGTACAAATGCAAATGTTCGTATCAGGGTAAGTGATATTTCCGGGCGTATAATTGAACCGGAAAAAAACTTTTCATCCACAGCAACATTTCTTGTGGGTGAAAATTACAAACCTGGAGTTTATGTTCTTGAAGTGATACAGGGAAAGGAAAAAAAGGTAATCAAGCTTGTAAAACAATAATTTTTAAAAAGAAGGCAACATTAGTTGCCTTCTTTTAATGATCTATACCACGACCGGTTTTATCGCGCAGCTCATCTATCTTTTTAGAAGCTTCAGCTTTTGTAAGTTCATCATTTACTTCTTCTCCTGCTTCGTCTGATAAAGTATGCAGGTAGGAACGTTGTGCTCCTGTCATTTCTTCATCACCCGTTTTCCACTGATCAGGGTTTTTAATCATATTTGAATTCTGATCCTGTGTTTGATTTTTCTGATCCATATTTTATTTTTCTGAGATGAATCCAAATAGTAAACCAAAAGTGATTTTACGCTAAAAAAATTAGTAGCATTTATTAAACATTACTGCGGAAGGAAGACCTCAGGAATTGACGGGCTTGCCTGGCAGATCATATTCCCATATACCCAAAGTTCCTTTTACCGGAAATGGAATTTCAAAAACCTGTGGTTCATTTAATATCCAGGCATATCTACCTTTTGAATAGTCGCCAAAAGCTTTTTCTTCCATTGTAAGTGCAGCAAGCTCATGGTCGGAAAAGAATAATTGTTCTACCGGTAAGATATCTTCTAGCAAAACAGAACCTATGATGGCCCCGAATGGCAATTGATCAAAGTCGCTAATGTATTTTTTGAATGGAGGTTCTGAGGACAGGATACCTCCTTTTTTTCCAAGGCTCGCATGAATAAGAAGTGGTCCCCTGTAATTCGTTTGCCAGGATCGTGTTTCAATTTTCTTTACGCCAGTTACTACAAGTGTGGCCCATGGTTGGAGTAGCGACAATGTTTTCATTCAAATTTTACATTGTATAATCATACCAATTAATACACATGGCTAATAAGAGCTGTTAATAAATATGTTCATTTCCTGTAAATAACTTAATTGCATATCCTATAAAACGAGGTTTGCTTTTTGAATTGTTATGATAAAAAGCAGCATGAAAAAGCCGAAGCCTGTTGAACTGGATAAAAAGCTGAAATCTTTACTGAAGAAGGGAAAAGCATGTTCAATGCCGAAACATATTGAACCCATGCTGGCAACACTGGTTAATGCACCTGCGGAATCAGGAGAATGGATATATGAAATGAAATGGGATGGATACAGGGCATTGGCTTACCTGAATGGCAGTACTGTTGAACTACGTTCCCGTAACAATAAATCGTTTAATGAAAAATTCTATCCTTTATACAAGGCCATGCAGGAATGGGGAATTCATGCAGTAATTGATGGAGAACTTTTAGTTTTAGATGAAGCAGGCGTGCCTGATTTCAGTGGTCTTCAGCTATGGAGAAGTGAAGATGACGGACAGCTTGCATTTTATGCATTTGATATTTTGTGGCTGGATGGATACTCAGTTATGGATTTGCCGCTTGAAGAAAGAAGACGCCTGTTGAAAGCCGTCATGCCTTCTTCAATTCCTTCGATAAGAATCAGTGAAACGATAGAAGATTCAGGCAAGGAAGCATTCGAACAGGCAGAACAGCTTCATCTTGAAGGGGTGATGGCTAAAAAATCCGGAAGCCGTTATATTCCGGGTTCAAGATCAAAAGAATGGCTTAAAATCAAAACAGAAAAAAGACAGGAATTGATAATCGGTGGGTATACAAAAAATGAGGGGACCAACAAATTATTCAGTGCTCTTTTACTTGGTATTATAGAAAAAGGCAAATTTCAATTCCTTACACCTGTTGGTACCGGATTCAATAAAAAAATGCAGGAAGAAATCATAAAGAAATTAAAACCTTATGAAACCGATACCTGTCCGTTCAGCACTGTTCCGGAATATAACAAACCATCAAGGTTTCGGCCTGATCCACCAAAAGCATCTGTAACATGGGTAAAGCCAAAAGTTGTAGCTGAGATCAGTTATCGGGAAATGACCAGGGATGGCGCAGTCCGGCATCCATCATTCAAAGGACTCAGAGAGGATAAAAAACCTGCTGAGGTGGTAAGAGAGGTTGCTGCTGATACAAGGAAATTGATAAAAGAAAATCGACTTGTTCAGAAAAAAATAATAACAGCACCGCCAAAAAAAGAAAGAGCCACACTATTAAATCCAAATGAAGAAACACAAACACGCATCATCGGTGGGCATGAATTGAGATTCACTAATCTTAGTAAGATTTACTGGCCAAAAGAACGGCTGACCAAAAGGGATATGATCAATTATTATTACCAGGTGGCTCCCTATATGATACCTTATCTGAAAGACCGTCCCCAAACACTAAACCGTCATCCACATGGTATAGAAGGAGAAAGCTTTTACCAGAAAGATGTAAAGGGCAAGGCACCCGAATGGATTGAAACATTTCCTTATTTCAGTTTTGCTGACAGAAGAGAAAAGGAATTTCTTGTTGCAACGAATGAAGCAAGTCTTTTGTACATCGCATCACTCGGTTGCATAGAAATTAATCCATGGAATAGTAAAAGAACAACACCTGATCATCCCGACTGGTGTATAATAGATCTTGATCCTGACAAAAATAGCTTTGATCAGGTGATTCAGGCTGCCCGTGTTACAAAAGAAGTACTTGATGCCATCGGCGTCAGCAGCTATTGTAAAACTTCAGGTTCAACTGGTTTGCACATTTATATTCCTTTGGGTGCTAAATACACATACCACGATTCAAAAGAATTTGGAAGACGTATTGCGAAGATTGTACATGCTGAATTACCCGAATTCACATCAATCGAAAGAAAAACCGCTGACAGGGGTGGGCAAATGTATATTGACTTCCTGCAGAATCGTCCGCAGGCTACCGTTGCCGGTCCATATTCATTACGTCCAAAGCCTGGCGCTCCGGTTTCAATGCCATTGTTCTGGGAAGAAGTAAAAAAGGGACTGAAGATTACAGATTATAATATGCGCAATGCTGTGTCACGGCTTAGATCTGAAGGAGATATTTTCAAAGGCGTTCTGGGTAAGGGAATTGATATGGAAAAGGCCATAAGGAAGATTGAATCAGTGTTCGGAGCATTGCTTGGAAAAGTTGCGTAGTTCCGAAAATCATAGTGGAAAACATTCTCAATAAAATTTTCAGTGCAAAACTGCGGCACGCAGTGAATGACTCATGCTTCCCTGCATTCCATCAAGTGTACATTGCATTTCGTCAAATGAAATGGGAAACGGTGTTGCATACTGATTTCTTTGTATTGTCAAAGCAGTTACCTGCAGGCAATAATCAAAAAATATTTTTTATGAAACATTTTAATTTGAAAAAAATCGCGAGGGGTTTAACTCTCGTTTCCCTTCTTGCCATGTTTTCATTCACCTTCCCTTTCGGTGGCGATTCACTTGAAATATTCCTGAACAAAAAACTTGTATTCAGGCAATTCATGCACATGGATGAATCAGTAAAAACAGTAACACTCGGGCCATCTGCTGTTAATCAACAGCTGGAAGTAAATTACAGGCATTGCGGTATGGTGGGAAAATCAAGAATGCTGGCGCTCAAAAATCTTAAGAATCAAATTGTAAAGACATGGAATTTTACTGATGTAAATTCAAAAGATGCTACCATGACAATTAATGTTCAGGATATTGTGAAAGGATTAAAGAAAAATGAGGACAGGGTTCATTTGTATTATTCCTCGAAAGAATTACCTGGCGGCAAGATCCTGGCTGATATAGTGTACCAAACCCAAACCGTTGCGGCCAGATAGGGATTTCGTTAGGATCTTTGAAGTTAATAAAAACGCCCCGAAAGGGGCGTTTCATTTAAAAGCTGAAACCAAGTCCAACTTTGATTGATCTATTGAAAGCGTCCAGATTTTTATTTGCATCTGTTCTCATCAGGCCGTGATCGTATGCAGCAGTGATGTTTACACCATTTGCAAACTGATAACCCAAGCCTGCTGTAAAACCGGCATCCCAGCGATTAAACTGGTTGGTAGCATCCAGCTTTTTATTCAAAAGGTTAAAACCAAGAAGTCCTGCAGTTGTCACCAGGTCAGCCTTCGCCAGGTAAGTAACCTGAGGACCTGCAAAAACCTGGAAGCCGTTTATGTTTGCTTTAAGAACCACAGGCATATCAATATAATGGGTGGTAAGCTTTGCCTGGGCATTGGCTCCAATGAACTCTGCGCCCTTGATGTTTAATTCGCCTCTGAGATTGTATCCTTTTTGAGCATAACTGATTGATGGCTCAACAGACATTATACTTCCCACTGGTATTGAAACATACCCTCCTGCAAATAGTCCGGTATGTCCTGAAGTTGTAACGGCGCCATTTGTAAAATCCAGAAGATTATTCAGACTGTTGGGAGCATCACCTTTGATGCTTGAAGAGGCAATTCCTGCGCGTATACCGAAAGTTGGCTGCACCTGCGCCATAGCAATGGTTGTAAAGATTACAGATGCTGCAAGTAGTATGTGTTTTTTCATATAAGGAACGTGGTTTTGTTGTCGTTCCTCCATGAGAAGGCAAAATGGTTAAGCTGATTAATCGGTACCAGATAAGTTTATGTTAAAGGACTGGGTTCATTAACAGGTTTTAACAGATGCTCATTGAATGTAATGTGAATTCATAAATGACCTGTTATAGAAAAAACGAAGGAATACTCATTTGGTCAATTTAAGAGTAAGGGGATGATTCATCCTTTCATTAATTCAATTTTAAATCCAAGGAATACGTGATCTTACCCCATGATTCACCCTTTTCACAACACTAAAATACTATGTAACCAAAGTGCGGAGCTTTCACCAGAATGAACGAACTTTACCATAATCAACACGCAATACATGGCCAAATCGCAAGAAACTTTCGGTAAAAAAGAAAAGCAAAAAAAGAAGCTCAAAGAAAGACAGGACAAAAAGGAAAAGATGGAAGAACGCAAGGCCAATGCGAAAAAGGGTAAAAGCCTGGATGAAATGATGGCTTATCTGGATGAAAACGGAAATATTAGTTCTACCCCTCCTGATCCAAATAAAAGAGTGGTATTCAAGGCAGAAGATATGCAGATTGCTGTTCCTAAACAGCAGGCTCCGGATCCGGAAGATGCTTTCAGAACCGGGGTGGTCACTTTTTTCAACGACGACAAAGGCTTTGGGTTTATTAATGATCTCCAGACGCAGGAAAGGGTATTTGTTCATGTTAACCAGCTTTCTGAACCTATCCGCGAAAATGATAAAGTCAGGTTTGAGGTAGAAATGGGGCCTAAAGGTCCGAGTGCACTTCGGGTAAAAAAGGGAATCTGATCAGAAATGCTTTTTTCCTCCCATTTTCTTTAGTAATTTACTGGAAACACACTTTCATGAATACGGTTGCTCAGATTCTTTCCCTCAAGGGAAGTAATACAGTTACAGTTCCTGTTGGTACAACAGTACTGGATGCTCTTAAGATTATGGCTGAAAAAAACATTGGTTCTGTTGTTGTAACAGATACAAATGGCCATTACCTGGGTATTGTATCTGAAAGGGATTATTCAAGAAAAGTAATCCTTAAGGGCAAAAGTTCTACTGATACAAATGTAGAGGAGATCATGAGCCACGACCTTCCACATGTAGCTGCACATCATACTATAGATTACTGTATGGAGCTGATGACAGAACGGAACATCCGTTATCTTCCTGTATTCTCAGGAGCGGAACTCAAGGGTATTATTTCTATGAGTGATGTGGTGAAGCAAACAATCCTGATGCAACAGGAAACGATTGAACATTTACAGAATTACATCTCCTTATAAATTTCTCGCAAAGGCGCAAAGAAGGTTAGGTTAATCATATTTGCGGTTGTTGTATTGAATACAACGTTTTGAATATTGAAAAGTTATCTGGTTAATTGATCAAGATAATTTATTAACCTGTTCTATTTAATATAACCAATCGGATTACAATACTTTCAACTTTACATTCCTGAACCATGCTTCACTTCCGTGGTCCTGTAGTGCAATAAAACCTTTGCGCGCCATTCCATAACCTGGTGCATCCTTCCATTTGCCTTCCATTTTTTTTCTTTTCCAGTCATCAGTCCATAATTCGTATTCTACAATTTTCTGGTCGTTCAGCCAGTGTTCAACACGCGCACCATTTACAATGATCCTTGTGTGATTCCATTCGCCTGCAGGATGCGGTGCCGCTGTTGGTGCGGGATCCATAGCATAATTTGCACCGGTTTTTTGCCAGGTCTCCAGCTTCTCAGGAAAATTTACATCATCAATTAACTGGTATTCCGGACCGCTTTGGTAGGCTGCAGGAAATTCCTCAGTTACCCGGTACATTACGCCACTATTTCCCTTTGGTGCAATTTTCCAGTCCAGTGATAATTCAAAATTTTCAAACTGTTGGGTTGTGATGAGGTCCGCACGCATATCCGATTTATTGGTCGTGCTGCCTGCACAATAAAGGCTTCCATCTTTTACCGACCAGGAATCAGATGGTTTATTCTGGTAAGTGCGCCATCCGTTGAGGGTTTTGCCATCAAAAAGAAGTTGCCAGCCCTGGTCCGTTTCATTTTTTGACAACATATTATTGCTTGTATTATCATTAGAATTCTTGGTATTGCTGCATGAAAAAAATAAAAGTGCAGTAAAAGAAATGAAAATAGATTTTATCATTTTACCAGTTTTAAATTTTGTGGGTCCCACTGAATAATCCGGTTTCCAAAATAACTGTCATTACAAAGAAGCGCAGGAGCCGCGGCCCTGTAACCAAAAAGCGGGTCTTCCACTACTTTACCTTGTGACCGTATTGCTGAACCCCAGTTGTAGAAATGATCAAAGTGTGCCCCTTTATAACCTTCTTCTGCAGTGTATTCGAGTTTTTCAGGATCAGTCATCGACTTGCGTTCATACACATATTCTTTTCCCGCGGCTGTATTCTTTGTTTTAAGCAGAGGATCATTTGCATCTGCGGCAGATTTGTTTTTATAAAGTGTGACCTTATCCCATTCCACAGTCATGGAACCTTCACTACCTACCATACGCAGGTAATTGGTACCACCTGTTCCATCAACAAAATTCACACGGAGTGAAAGATTAAATGCAGGATGTGCTGCGGTTTCAGGGTAATCGAACATACCCAGCATGATATCAGGAACTTCTCGACCGTCTTTCCAGTAACGTAGCCCGCCTGTAGCCATAACTTTATTTGGTCCAAGAGAACCCGTTACCATATGAAGACTGGAAAATAAGTGAACAAACAAATCGCCTGAAACCCCGGTACCGTAATCGCGATAGTTACGCCAACGAAAAAATCTTGTTGCATCGAAAGGACGCTTTTGCGTGTTCGCGATAAATGTTTCCCAGTCGACCGTTTTGGGTGACGCGTCTGCGGGAATAGGATACTGCCATGCTCCTGTTGGAGACATGCGTGCCCAGAATCCTTCAGCATAATTCAACTGCCCTATTGCACCATCTTTCAATAATGCCTTAGCTTTTTCATTTCCAAGTGAACTGAGTCCCTGGCTACCAACCTGCATGATAACTTTATTACTATCACGCGCGGAAATTACAGCCGGTCCTTCAGTGATATCATGTACCATTGGTTTTTCGCAATAAACGTGTTTGCCTTTGTTCATTGCTGCTACTGAAATATCCTTGTGCCAGTGATCGGGTGTTGCAATGATCACCGCATCAATATCTTTCCTGTCGAGGATCTGGCGATAATCACGCGTGGTGAAAATATCACTGCCCCATCTTTTTTTTGCTTCTTCCAGCCTTCCATCATAGAGATCGCAAACAGCAACAATCCTGAAACCCGGAACACTACTCGCAGTATTACCATCTGCAACACCCATTCCTCCCGAACCAATTACCGCCAGCTGGATCTGGTCGTTAGGTCCGAAATGATTTTTTCTACTGAGAAATTCGTTTTTATTTTTTTTACGGTCGGCCGAAGTAATGATGGCGGGAGATAATGCTACACCAGCCATGCCTTTGGTAACATCGGTAATAAAGGAGCGTCTCGTTTTATTGTTAGTCATTGGGATTTCGATTAGTTGAACTTCTGGTATATATTGATAAGTTACATTTTTTCACAAATACATCAGAACACAATTTTATTTTCAAAATGGATCTTAGTATTATTTTTTCTAATTGGCTAATGACAACAATTAAACTCTCACATAAATCCGGTTCCGGTCCAGAACCCAGGCAATAAACCAGCAAAACATCATATAGCACAGTGCAAATAACAATGAGCCAATGGAACCTGGCGCCAATGGCTGGAATACACTGGAGTTAATGGCATCAAACAAACTTTCTTTGCCTACAGGGATCATGAACAGGATGGTTACCATTAATTCGGATAACAGGTAAATGAATAATGGATTTTTTCCGGGAATTTCAAAAAAACGAACCCATCTATCACGATTCCTGTTTTTAATTTCAATCAGGTATAGCAGGGAACCAATGATGCAAAGGTCAATTCCTGTTGTAAGCAAAACAAAGGAGCTTGTCCATAACTTTTTATTGATCGGAAATGACATGTCCCAGCAAAGTGCAATGAATATCAGGAGCAAACCAACGAGCAATAAATGGGCTATAGTTGATTCATTTTTTCCTTTGCTTTGAATATATCTTCCAGCCCTGTATCCAATGATCACGTTTACAATTGCAGGCAATGTACTCAGCCATCCTTCCGGATCAAACGGAATGCCTTCCCCGTGATACAGGTGGTCGTTACCCATTAAAAATTTATCGAGGTATAAACCTGCATTTCCTAAAAGACTGTACGGCTGGCTCCTGTCGCCGAATACAAGCAGTAAAATCCAGTAACCCAGCAGAAGTAAAATACTGATAATTGTAACCGTTCGTTTTGAAAAGAAATGAATAAGCAGGCTGGCAAAAAAATAACAAAGGGCGATTCGTTGCAAAACTCCCATAATACGTGTATGACTGATTGGTGCACGTACAATATGATGTTGATGATCTAACCGGAAGAAAGGAAACCAGTACATCAGGTATCCCAATAAAAAAATCAGTAGGGTACGCCTGATCACTTTTGTCAGAAAGGGTCTGTTGCCCTGCAACCTGTACCGGTCAATTGAAAAACTCATCGCATTACCAACAGCAAATAAAAAAGAAGGAAACACCAAATCAGTGGGTGTAAATCCGTGCCATCCGGCATGTTCAAGCGGAGCAAATGCTTCTGCACCGCTACCGGGCGTATTTACAATGATCATGAAACAAATGGTCATTCCCCTGAATACATCAAGGGAAGGAAAGCGTTCTGGTTTTGGTTGCATAGTATCAGTTCGAGCTTTTCTACCGGTTAACGATATTGGTTTTAATTACCGAGTTTCCATCAGCAGTAAAGAAAACAAATCCTGTTGCCGGATAAATATTTTTGAGACTGTCCTTAAATATAAAATCAATCCTGTACCGGATGAGCCGCGCAGGTATTTCAGGTGCAGGGATGGTATCTTCTCTGAAACCCGTAATATCAAACCCTGTCGATTTTTGCGGCAAAAAGCGGCGTATTTCATTTTTTGCTTTTATCTGCCTGATATCTTTTTCAACAAGGTGTGAAGCACAAGACGAAAGAAAAATAGCCAGTAAAAAAAGCATTAAGATTTTTGGAAAGCAGAAAGGCAACCGCATAATGATCTTAAGTTACAAATTCTGTAGAATAAAACCACAGGCATTGAGACATGCCTGGCAAGCGATAATAAAGATCGAGATCAGGGTTGAAAAACCTTTTCCACTTCTTCAAATTTTACCTTGGCTTCTTTGCCACCATGTCGGATCCTGATAAATAATTCCCCGAACTGTATTTCATAATTTGTATGCACGCCTTCATCGCGGTGAGGATTCCAGCCGAGCTTTTTGATGTACATTCTTAATTTATCCTTGATTCTTGTTGCGTCATGTTTATCCCATTCAGTTCTGAATACGGCAGCATAGTTTCTATAATCCCTTAACCCGCTAGCAGCAATTTCAAGTTTTCCCCTATGAGATAAATCATTCCAATTATAAAGGAACCGGTATTTGTCGTAGGATATGGTTCCAAAGTGATCCTGGGCTGTGGTCAGGTTGTCGTAATGGCTAAAAAGAAAATACCCTTTAACTTCTTTATCGAGGAAGTTTTTTCCACGGGGAAAAGCCTGTCTTACAAAATAGATCTTGCCTTGTTTAACAAAAGCATGGAGCAGTTCTGTGGTTAAAGGTGCAAAGGGGTTGAACATTAGCTAGCTTTTACTTTAATCATGTGTTCTGTTCTTGTTGTATACCTTTTTGATAGATGCTCCTGCCGGAGTTTCCATTTATTTCCATAGTCATGAACGCCGAGCCTTATCACATCTTTCCCGAATTGCTGGTTCACCTGGTCGAGAGATTTCATCAGGGCTTTTTGTTTTGGTGTTTGGGTGGTTTCAAAAAGCGCCATCTGAATTTCATTAGATGGAACGAGGTCCATAGCTACAACACCCGCCTTCTGGTAAAAAAATCCATTCCGAAAAATCATGTCCAGTCCCTTCATTGAGTGTCGGATCAATTCAGTTGTGCAGTTTGAAGCAACAGGCAGGCGCAGGTTAACAGATTGGAAATACTGTTGGTCCTGTGGCCGGTGCGGATTGGTTTGAATAAAAACCTGTAACATCCTCGCACACGTTTTCTCCTTTCGTAATTTTTCACCGCATGAAGCTGTAAATTTTGCCACCACCTCACGGATCTGTTTCTTGTCTGTGATCAGTTCACCAAATGACCGCGATGTACAGATATTTTTTCTGACTGCTGTTGATTCACTAAACGGCAGGCATTGAATTCCTCTGAGCTCATGCAATGTTCGTTGCACAACAACAGTCATGTTTTTCCTGACCCATTCCTCCGGGGCGAGGGTAAAATCCTTTGCCGTTTGAAAACCATTTCTTTTCAACAGGTCGCTGTACTGCTTACCAATTCCCCAAACTTCTTCCACAGGTGTGACAGATAGAAGGTTAATAATTTTATGTTCATCGTCAGCGCAATACACACCCATATCAGGTCGGGTTTTCTTTGCATAGCGGTTCGCCAATTTAGCAAGCGTTTTAGTGGGAGCAATACCGATGCTAACTGGTATGCCGGTAGACTGACCAACTGCTTCCCTGATTTCTGCAGCAAGTTTTTCCAGGTTAGTAAATCTCAGTGTCGCAAGGTCTGCGAATATTTCATCAATTGAATACACTTCGGTAGTGGGTACAAATTCCCGTATTACACGCATTACCCGGTTGCTCATATCTCCATAAAGGGTATAGTTCGAGGAAAAAACTTTTACATCATGTTTCCTGATCAGGTCACGGATCATGAAAGCCGGTTGCGCCATTTGAATACCAAGTGATTTTGCTTCTTCACTCCTTGCGATGGCGCATCCATCGTTATTGGAAAGAACAATGACAGGTTTACCCTTCAAACCAGGGTCGAAAACCCGTTCGCACGAGACATAAAAATTATTACAATCAATTAGCGCAATCATATTCTCGGGTTCAGTACATCAATGATAACATGGGTAACGGTTCCCCACACACTAAAATCCATATGTTCGGTTATGCGGATAGAATCATATTTTTCATTTGCAGGCAAAAGAAAAATTCCATCCTTGCTTCGTACCAGGTGTTTGATATAGTTTTCACCGTCAAGCGTAGCTATAACAATACTGTTGTTACGTGGCTTGATGGAACGATCAACCACAACGATCGAATTAGGGGGGATAAATGCATCTACCATTGAATCGCCAACCACTTCTGCTGTAATAATCGATGCGGGTCTTGGTTTGAGAAGCTGGTTAAAATCGATTTCATTCTCCAGATAATCACTTGCAGGAGATGGAAAACCTGCCCTTACACGGGGTAAAATCCGTATCTGGTTCTTCTTCATTTGCTAAATTATTTAGTAAAATTGGGAATTTTATTTTAATTTTAAAATGAAAGATATCCCCATGGGAGAAGGAATTCGGGATTGGGGATTAGGGATTAGGGAATGAGGAATAGGGAAGAAGGAATTCGGAATAAGGAATTTGTAGTTGGGGTTTTCTAAGTAATGGGGTGGGACAACAAGCGGAAACTAAAACCTGGAAGCGGTTTTAGAGATTGCATCAATCATTTCCATTACTACCACTCCGTCTTCGCCAGGACATGGATTCGGTCCCTTGCCTGAAAAGTATTCCACTACTTTTTGGATCATGGGTTGCTGAACGTGTATTGGCATATCAAATTCATATGATTTGGATTCACCTTCCCTGATAACAGATACGGGTTGCCTTGAAAAAATGCTGAAGCTGATGACTCCTTCAGATCCATGGATGAAGCAGATATCAATATTGTTTTCAGTTTCAAAAAACCAGCTTCCGAATAATTCAATTCCATTTGCAAAATGAATTTCACAAGTTACAGTATCATCAACTTCATAATGGTGATTAAGGTTTACTGAGGTGCCTGATACATGCACCGGGGCACCAAAATAGTACAGCATCAGGTCCAGTTGATGAGGGGAAAGGTCATGAAAATATCCTCCACCTGAAATTGAGGGGTCAAGCCGCCACGGTATTTCTGTTTTTGCAATCATTGATGTATCACGCATGCTGGAAAAATTCATCACCACTGATTTTATTTCACCAATGACTTTCTCTTTTAACAGTTGTTTGATGAAAAGAAATTTTTCCTGCTGCCGGCGATAATGCGCCACCGAAAGCTTAATATTTTTTTTATTTGCTGCCGCTGTAATATTTTTTGCCGAAGCAGCAGTAATTGTCATTGGTTTTTCTAAATAAACGGGCTTGCCTGCTTCAATGGCTGCTAGTGCATATTCTTCGTGGTATGCCGGGGGAGTTGCAATATAAATGGCATTTACCTCAGGATCATTTATCAATTTGTCTGATTCACTGTACCACTTTGGCACCTGGTGACGCATGGCATAATCCTTTGCTTTCTCTTCCTGCCTGCGCATAACGGCAACAAGTCTTGATCCCTCCGCTTTATTGAAGGCGGGACCGCTTTTAACCTCTGTAACATCGCCACAACCAATGATACCCCATTGAATCATGCATGTAAATTAATTTTTTATTACCGATCGCAAGCGCATCGTTCACAAGCGTATTAATTCGGGATTCATTCAACATTCAATATACATCATCCAACAAATCCTATTGCATGTTCCATTTCTTACTTTTGTATCATGTGTTATGATATTTCTTTTTCAACTACAATTGAAGAAATAACCGATTACTTACCCGACCTGGTTGTTGATCCGCAAATCAGCATCAACTACGACATGAACCTGCATGTGATTGCACAGGCGTTTCAGAAATACCCGATAATAGTGTTTGAAGATGCTACTTATAAGATAAAGTTGTTTGAATGGGGTGTTATACCTGAATACATGAACACACCCGAAAAAATTAAAAAGGGCAGGAACAGCATGTGCAATGCGCGAAGCGAAAAAATTGTTGAAGACAAAAAAAGTTATTGGCATAGGATAAGGAAAAAAAGGTGTTTGATCCCTGTTACAGGAATATTTGAACACCGGGAGATCAAAACATGGAAAAACAAGGTGCCTTATTATGTGCACCTCAAGGACCGGAAAGTTTTTTGTATTGCCGGTCTTTATCATTATCCTAACAGGGCCGATGTAGAAACGGGTGAAATTACCGGAACCTTTACGCTCATTACCAGGAGCGCGAATCCGGTCATGAAGATGATACACAATGGTGGAGATAATGCCTTCAGGATGCCTTTGTTTCTTCCAAGGGAATTGGAGCAGAAGTGGCTGCTACCTGATCTTACTGATGCTGAAATCCAGGAGATCCTTGATTTTGAAATGCCCTCTGAATCTCTCGATTATGCACCCGTGTTCACCATTCGTACAACCAAGGAACGACCAGATGGAGGAAGTAAGCTGGATCCTTTTCAATGGCCTAACCTCCCTCCTCTCGGTAATGATAATCCGGAACTGAGCCTGTTCTGAAAATCGACAAATGCGTTTAGTCGCCATTTAATACCTGTATGTATTTGCTGAATACATCTGCATCTACTTTGTATTTTTTACCACTTTCTGCAGAATAGTTTTAGGTAGTTAATCACCTAAACTATTTATATGAAAAAGTATTTAAGGTTCTTTTTAATGGCATTGATGTTTGTTGTTTTTTCATCTAATATTTATGCCCGGCGGAAAAGAATACCTATGCCTGATGAAGGTTTTTGGGTTATTGAAAGCAATGTGAAAACGCCTAAGAAATGTACAGTCTACTTCTATTCCAATTCACAACAACTCATAGGAAGGCAGGAATTTTCCGGTAAGAAACTAAATGTTTCCAGGAAGAAGGTAGTAAAGGAACTGAATGGTTTATTGTTCCAGGCGCTTGCCTCCTCGAATTTTAAACAGAAGGATAAAAATGATTCCATGTTTGCCAAAAAAGAGTAAGCATTTAGTTCTTTTGTCGACGAAATTGTACATTATGTCCACAAAGCTTATGGACGGTTCTTACTTCCAATGCGTGCGCACTAACTTTATAAGGCATGGAACGTTATCCATTTATTTTTTCCAATGATTTAAAATATCGCATCCGGAGACACCTGCTTTTCTGGGTAAGCTGGTGGATTTTCATGAGCTTTCTGTATTCATTTTCTGCCTTAACCCTGCACGTTAATTATTTCAAGCGGCTTCCGCTTTCATTTATTGAAAGTTTCATTTACATGATTCCGCATATGTTCCTTGGGTATTCATTAATGTACTGGGTTATACCCCGCATGCTGCTGAAGGGAAAATATGTATTGACGATGGTTTCCGTAGTTATGCTTTTCGTGGCAACAGCATTTATTTCTTCCATAATAGGTATATATGTTTTGCATATAGTCCGGGGTTTTTTGATGGGAAAGTTATATGTGCCGCCTCCGCACTTCCATGAAATAAATTTGTTCGGTGGTCTTCTTGCAGGCCTGAGAGGAGCGATTACAGTGGGAGGAATGGCAGCTGCTATCAAATTAATGAAGTACTGGTATGTGAAGGAACAACGCAACATGCAATTGCAAAAAGAGAATGCGAATGCTGAACTCCAACTTTTAAAAGCGCAGATTCATCCACACTTTCTTTTCAATACGATGAATAATATTTATTCCTATACGCAAAACACGTCCCCGGTAGCCTCAAGACTGGTAATGGGACTTTCGGATCTCCTGAGATATATGTTATATGAGTGTAACCAGGCATTGGTGCCACTTTCAAAAGAATTGAAAATGCTGCAGGATTATATTATGCTGGAACAGATCCGTTACAATCACCAGCTTCAAATAAGTATAGAGGTCCCTGATAATACAGATGATCTTCTCATTGCACCTCTTCTTCTGCTACCTTTTGTCGAAAACTGTTTTAAGCATGGCACCAGTCAATTACTGGAAGATCCGTGGATCAGTATGAATATTATTATTGAAAATGATTTTCTAAGGATGAAACTGGTTAATGGTAAAAGTTCCGGTTATATTCCGAAAAAAACTGCCGGTATAGGAATTAACAATGTAAAAAAACGGCTTGAATTATTATATCCTAATAAACATAACATCCGGATAACGGATGAGGAAGAAGTATTTATAGTAACATTAAGATTAAAGCTGGAAAGAGATAAACAGTTTACACAGGTAAAAGAGTTAGTATTCGCCGAAAGTGAATGAACTTAAAACGATAAAATGTCTTATTGTGGATGACGAGCCACCGGCACGTGAGATTATTTCACGGTATATTGCCGAAATGCCTATGCTGGAATATGCAGGTGAATGTGCGAATGCTGTGCAGGCAATGAGTTTCCTGCAACATCATCCGATAGATCTTCTTTTCCTTGACATTCGGATGCCGCAGTTAAACGGCATTGAACTTTTAAAAATTCTTAAAAATCAACCGAGAGTAATATTTACAACAGCTCATCCGGAATACGCACTTGAAGGTTATGAACTTGATGTAACTGATTACCTGCTAAAGCCTATACAGTTTGACCGTTTTGTAAAGGCTGTTCATAAGGTGTCCCAGATTACAGTACCATATGAACCTCCCATAAGTTCAGAAGCGAGGCAGGAGGCCTTCGTTTATTTTCGTTCTGAAAGGAAAATGGTAAAGGTGATGCTTAATGATATATTATATATCGAAAGCATGAAGGACTACATAAAAGTGGTTACCAATAATGGCACCATCATCACCAAGCAGTCCATTACCTCAGTTGAAGAAATGCTGCCTGAACATACATTCATCCGGACACACCGTTCATTTATTGTTTCTCTTCCAAAGATCAGGTCATATACCAATGAACTTATCGAAATCGAAAAAATGGAAATCCCAATCGGGAAATTATTCCGGAATAATGTTTTGAAAGTGCTGGAATAAACCATCATCTCCAACAAGGATCGGTAATACATTTGATTAGCTGGAGTTAATTCTCCAAACCTATTGCAGGGTTGACGAGGTGTAGGTAATCTGGGTGAATGTTAATAACACTGTTTATAACTCGTGGTAAGTTTAAAAATAGCAGGGGCTGTTAGGGAATATTTATTGCACATGGCGTTTCAAATTCCAAACTATGCAAGACATTCCTCTAACGATTGATCACAAAGGCCGGCATCTTACCGGTATAGCGGTTCCGCTTGGCAGGTCAGCATTGGACCAACCAACCTCCTTTGATATTATTATTGACAAGGCTTTTATAGGAACATTGAGGTGGCATGCTGATCAGTGGAGAATGGATACCTACCAGGATCCGCAGCTGGTAGAAAAGATTGGTAAGTATATTCTTGCATGGTATGTACGGCCAATAGATAGTCCACTGTCATCTGAAGTAAATTAACGGACTTGCTGCTGTGACTAAAATGTAATCCCAGGCAAGAGATCTAAGGCTTACCCTGGTATAAACGGCCATTTCATGAGTCTGCTCCCTTCACCTGACAAAAACAGCCGTTCGTCTTGAGTTCCGTGGTGGTTAACAAATTGAACTGTAAAAATGTTTGTAATAATACAGAAGCAGGTAGTTTTACAGTAAACAAAATCCAATTACCCAAGTCTCATAAAAAAACCACCATGGACACATTAATTTTCACCTGGGAAATGAGTATAGAATCGGAGCCTGGCCCGGTATCTGAAGAAGTTGCAACGGGACCAATGGAACCTTATCACCTCGACATCGGTTCAATCAATTGGAATTAATCTAATCTACCGGAGAAATTACAGTTGATTCTTCGTCTTCCTGTTATCTATTATTCTATTTGAAGCGTTACATCTCCATTTACCGGATGACCAACACAAGTTAGGATGAAACCTTTTTCCAGATCAGCATCTGTAAGGACTTCATTGTAAGACATCCAAACATTACCCTTAATACAACGGGCTACACAATTTCCGCATTTGCCTGTTTCACAACTATAAGGCAGTGATATGCCTGATTTTTTAGCAGTCTGGAGAATGGTGTCCGGATACATTACCTGAAAATGGTACGAAGAGTTTCCGTAACTGATATTCACCATATGGTTGCCGGTTTCAGGAGGCAATATCCGGGGAAGTTTCTTTTTTTCGATCGCAAAATTTTCCCTCCGGATGTTTAGCGGTGGTACTTTGTTTTCCTGCAGCGTATAAATGCACATCCTCATGTAAGATTCAGGTCCGCAGATATAAAACAAACTATTCTGGTAGTTGCCTTTACCGTATTGCTGCAGCCTTGAGATAAGAACGTCACGGTTCAGGTGTGCAGTTTGTAACTGCTGTGCATTGCTAAAAAAAAATTCGCAATGAAATTGTGCGAATGCTGCACGCAGTTGTAATATTTCTGAATAAAAAATTGTTTTTGAAGTTGAGGGCGAACTGTAAAATAAGATAACAGTAATATCCCGGTGAAGGTGCAGCAGCGTTTTGATTAATGAATAGACCGGGGTAATTCCACTTCCGGCAGCGAAAAAAAAGATCGTTGAATAATTATAAAGATCATCAGGAAGTATAAAGAATCCACCCGGTCCGGTTGTCCATAAAACATCACCAGGTTGTGCATTGTCTATCAGGAAACGTGAAAATGCACCATTAGGAATGCGTTTGACTCCAACAGCAAGGGGTTCATTCAACCCTGGTGCGGAAATAATAGAATAAGATCGGCGGATTTCTTCATTTGATGTATTAAGAACAAATGTGAGGTATTGGCCGGCAGCATATTTAATAGCATGCCCTTCTTCAAAAAAGAATGTTTTAAATCCGGCTACTTCTTCATGGACCCGTTGAATGATGAGCGGTTTGTAATCCACTTCGGCAGAATTGAACTTAAATATCGGCGAATTCAATGAAGCATTCAGGTGGACCGGAAATAAAAGTTCCGTTCAGCAACTTTGAATGTTGCTGAACGGAATATAACTTTTGTTGATTCTGAAGTTAGTTACCTGTAAATGCTACCGCCATAATAGTAATGACGATAATAAGTGTTGTAGCCCAAAGGAAGAACGCGATGCTGTTCACTATAAGTGCCACAATAGGGTTGTGTTTGTAAAGTTGTACAATCGTTTTCATAGATATCAAATATTAAGCAGTTGGTTTACGGATCGACATACAAATTAAAAAAAGAAAGCCGGAAGAAGAAGCAAAACGGAAAAAATCATGCTCTAAAAACAAGATTTACGTAGGGTATTTCCTGTTATTATTATACAGTTTACATTTCACTAATTTATATATAGCATTAATCATTTAGATGAATCAAGCCATTCAGATCTTAGTCATTTATCTACCGATACTGAATATTCATTATTAATTCAACTCAGTAGTATGGCGTATTATTTTTTGTAATCCGGCAGGCAATTGATTTTTGGCTGTGTATCTGATAATGTTTACTGCTTCGTGAATAATAATGATTCCTCAAATCCATCTCCGCCAAAATATCTTATATAGTATGCTCCTGGCAAAAGCTTACTGCAATCAATTGATGTTTGTTGGCTTTGCGCAGAAGGAACAATTGTTTTCAATAGTCTTCCATCAGAACCATTCAATTGAATTCTCGACCCAGTGATGGCTGTAGGGTGCTGCAGCGTGATATCATTAACCGCAGGTATCGGAAATGCTTTCAGAACGATGGAGCTTTTATCATTCATGAAAGTAAGAACCCCGCTATATTTCAATCTGCCGTCGTTGTCAACACTTTTTATTCGGTAGTACGATTTCAACGTAACCTGCGCATCTGAATATCCATATTCTGTTTTTCCAGAAGCAGCTACAGAACCAATTGTTTGAAACGTGCGGGCATTTGTGCTTTTTTCAATTTCGTACCTGTTCACATTTTCTTCATCGGCAACTTTCCATGAAAGCCTTGCTCCGGCGTTTTCCTTCCGGATGTCAATGCTTACGAAATTAACAGGTAACACTGCTTCATCACGTTCATTAGTGAGCATCCATTCCCAAACGGAAAGCCCGCTACTTGGATCATGCCATGATGTATTATAATAGTTATTCCAGCAGCAATGGCCGCCCGGATAGATATTCAGTTTGCTGGATCCCGGGTACTGTGCATTACATTCGGAACTATATTCAGTTGCATTGGCAGTATAGGACCCGTCAACGTCTCCTGCAAAAAACCAGGTTTCAATATTGTTCGTCCTGATTAATGAAACATCATATGGTGCAACACCGGCGGGACTCATCGGAACCGCCGC
>JADMIO010703160.1_pt1 | contig 70487 bp, 38 predicted proteins | sample 8958161 | NCBI WGS metagenome assembly JADMIO01 (sample SAMN16585339, study PRJNA669376) | soil metagenome | isolation source: Crop rotation soil | place: USA: Cullars Rotation, Alabama | collected 2011 | reverse complement strand
GCCGCGACTTCAAGTCACGTGAATTCCAAGCTTCGGATCCCACTGTGCTGGAAAGAATAACGCATTGAATGTATCGGCAGGACTCCTGAGTCGCGTAGCGATGCCTGAATAGTGCGCATCTTTCGCGATTATCGCTTTAAGCGTCGCTCTGCGACGCCATGCAATTTCCGCATCGAACCGTGGGCTGAAGGCCCACGACTAACCATCGGATGTCGCTCTGCGACAAATCTATTGGCGCTTCCGAAATTACTTCAATAGATCGGCCTGCTTCACCAACCCGCTCATCAACAGATCTTCCCCAAGCCAGCGATACTCAACGCTGCCCAGCTTAAGAGCGTCGCTGAGGTTGCTGACACCCGGACCAGCGACACCTTTCCGTGCATCGCGTCCGCCGATAATTTTAGGCGCGTAAAAGAAGGAGATGCGATGCGCAAAGCCACCGAAGAGAAACGATGCATTCACTTCTCCTCCCCCTTCCACGAGCAGGCTGGTTACGTTTTCCTCACCCAGCGTTCGCATTAACCAGCCCAAATCGATCTGCCCTTCATGCAAAGGCGCCACTTCCACACGAACTTTCTTTCGCAACGCACTAAGCCGCTTTAGGGGCGCGCGGTTGGAAGTGACAATCGTCGTCGAGGAAGCAAATTCGTCAGAAACCAGTTTCGCTCCAAGCGGCGTCCGCGCTTCAGAATCAAGCACGATGCGCCGCAGCGGGGGCCGTTCGGTATAAGTCAGCCGCGAGCCTTCAACCGTTCGCAAAGTGAGCGATGGATTGTCCGCCAGCACAGTGTTGATCCCGACGAGAATGGCATCGCAGCCAGCGCGCAATTTCATCGCGTAAGCCCGAGATTTCTCCCCGGTAATCCATTTCGATTCGCCAGTGCTCGTGGCAATTTTCCCATCGAGGGACATGGCCGCTTTTACCGTGACCCACGGCGTTCGATGCACGATCCATTGGTTGAACGCTTCGTTCAACCGTGTGGCCTCCTCCTCGCAAATGCCCGAAACAACTTCAATTTTGGCACGACGAAGCAAGGTCAGCCCGCGCCCGGCATGTTTTGGATTCGGATCCGTGGCGGCCACCACCACTCGCTTTATCCCAGCCGCCAAAATGGCTTCCGTGCAAGGTGGGGTCCGCCCATGCGTGGAACACGGCTCCAGCGTCACGTAAAGAGTCGCGCCCCGTGCGATATGTCCTCGCCGTTGCGCATCCCGCAGGGCCTCGATTTCCGCGTGCGGCCGCCCGGCACCGTGATGCCAGCCGCGCCCGATAATTTTACCCCGTTTGACCAACACCGCGCCCACCATGGGGTTCGGCGACGTCAGCCCATAGCCGCGAGCGGCCAACCGCAGCGCCTGGCGCAGGTACGTAAAATCCAGTTTTGAGAATGAACCCAAGGTGGCGTGAGTTTGTGAATCATGTTACAAGCTGTCAACGCGCCGCACATTCTTGAACGAATTAAGCCCGGCGGCGTCTGGTATCAGTCGCAATGCGCACAAGCCGACAACCCGGTTCTGCTACGCTCGAATGGATCGAGCGCCGCGCGTATTGCGTATCCATATCCTGGCTCACGGCACTTCTGACCATGGTCTTCGTTTGGCCTGCCACGGCGGCGAGCTATTCCCCAAAGAAGCCCAAGCGTGTGCCGGGGGATGAGATTTTCGCGACCAACCGCATTCTCGACATCCGCCTCGAAGTATCGCCGAACGAAATGAAGGCCTGGCAGCGGGAAGACCGGAGGTTCGTGCGCGCCGACCTTTACGAAATCACAGGTGAAAGCACGAACGTCTGGCGCGACGTTGGCATTCACATCAAAGGAGCGGCGGGCAGCACGCGCGGTATTGATGATCGTCCGGCGTTAACCGTAGGCGTGGGACATTATACGCCCGACCTGCGTTTCCACGGCCTGCGCAAGTTTCATCTCAACAACTCGGTGCAGGATCCGGCCTATCTCGACGAATACATTTCCAGCGAAATGTTCCGCAAGGCGGGAGTGCCAACGCCACGCGTCTCGTACGCGACGGTCCAACTGAATAAGCGCAAGCTCGGACTCTACGTGTTCAAGGAAGGTTTCACGAAGGAAATGCTGGGCCTCTATTTCAAGAACACCGAGGGAAACCTCTACGACGGCGGCTTCCTGCAGGAGATCGACGGCCCGCTGCAACGCGACATGGGTGATGAAGACGTCACCGACAGTTCCGATTTGAAGGCGCTGGTCAAAGCGGCCAAGGAACAGGACATCGTGAAACGCTGGGAGGAGTTGAACAAAGTTCTCGATGTGGACCGCTTCGTGAAGTTTTGTGCGCTGGAAGTAATGTTGTGGGATTGGGACGGCTACTTCATGAACCGCAATAATTACCGCGTCTATCACGACCTCGACACGGGCAAGATGGTGTTCTTTCCGCACGGCATGGACCAGATGTTCTGGGAACCGACCCGCCCCGTGCTGCCGCAGGATAAGATCGGCGTGAGCCTCGTCGGGCGCGCTGTGTTAACCACGCCCGAGGGCAAACAGCTTTATCGCCAGCGGTTTGGGGAAATCTTCACCAACGTCTTCCAAATCGAAACACTCACCAACCGCGTGAATGAACTGGAAGCGATGCTCAAGGGATATGCGGGCGGCAATTACACGAACGAGGTGAAGGTGGATCGCGATCGATTGATCCTGCGCCACAAACATCTTGCGAAGGAGATATCGATGCCCGAACCGGAACCACTGAAATTTCAGAACGGCATCGCGAAAGTTAAGATTTGGGAAATGCCGGCCGAAGTGCAGGTCCTCGAAGAAAAGGGTGAGTGCAAGCGGCAGCGAGTGAGCATCGATGGCAAGCAGGCGCTTTATATCCAAACGTCTGAAGTCAGCGCCGGCTCGTGGCGCGCGCGCGTGCTGCTCGACCCGGGCTGGTATCGTTTCGAAGCGCGCGTAAAGGCCGATTCCGTGGTTGGGATCGAGAACCCCAAGAAGGGCGCAGGCGCGGGTATCCGGCATTCCGGGGCGCAATTTGCCCGCGATAATAAATTGGTAGGCACTTCGGGCTGGGAAACTCTTTCGCACACGTTCCAATCACGCGCCGCGGGCGAAGAAACCATTTTGCTCTGCGAACTCCGTGCCGCGGCCGGTGAAGCCTGGTTTGATTTGGATTCGATGCGTCTGGTGAAAGTCGATCTCAAGGCAGAGCGCGAAAAGCGGCTGGCGCGTTCCGCAAGCGATCCCTCCGTAGAAGACGCGAAGGCAAAGTGACGTGATGAGCTTGCATCAGCTTACGAAGAGAAGATTACTGCTCGGTTTGGCGGTGACGATGGGAGCGTGCTGTTTTTCCTCATTCGCGGCGGACAAACCAAAAATCAAAGCCACCAAACCTCCCAAGGAAAAGAAGTCCGACCTGAGCAATGTGTTGTTCGGAACGAACGCACCGATTCAGACCTTCAAGGTCACGGTCAAGGACGGCGAATGGGCGGCGTTGAACAAGGACAACCGCAGCTATGTGCGCGGTTCGGTGCAGGTCGGCACGAACATCTACAAGGACGTGGCCGTGCGACTGAAAGGCAACGGCAGCTTCCGTCCGTTGAACGAAAAGCCCAGCCTCGTCATCAAGTTCGATCATTACGTCCCTGATCAAAAATTTCTCGGTGAGACAAAACTGGCACTGAACAGCTCCAGCCAGGACGGCACCTTTTTGGCCGACTTCATGGCCAATGGTTTATTCACCGATGCCAATGTCCCCGTGTCCCGAGTGACGCACGCGCGCGTGGAACTGAATGGGCGCGCGCTCGGCCTGTATGTGCTGGTCGAGGTGCATAACAAAGAATTCCTGAAGCGTTGGTTTAAAAACTCCGACGGCAGCCTCTACGAGGCTTACCTCGCCGATGTGGATTCCAACATGGATCAGGACAATGGCGAGGACCGCTCCCAAAAAGATCGCAAGCGACTCGCCGACGTGGTAGACCTCACGAAGAATCCCGACCCGACGAAACGTTGGGAGCAACTGCCCAAGGTGCTCGATGTCGACCGTTATATGTCGCACCTCGCGTGTGAAATCTTCACTTCGCACACGGATGGTTACGCGATGAACCGGAACAACTATCGCATCTATCACAATCCGGACACCGATAAGTTCACCTTCATCGGCCACGGCATAGATTGGGCGTTTCAGAACACGGGCGTTGCCGTAACACCGCCGCGTAACTCGCTGGTCGCGAGGGCGGTCCTGGATAATCCATGGGGTAAGAAAATGTTTGATGAACGGTTCGGGACTTTGTTCACCAACATTTTCCGCCTCGAAGTGCTGACCAATCGTGTGAACGCAGCCGTGGGACGTCTGGTTTCGCAGGCGCAAAGCACCAATGAGGTGAAGGACTTCCAACGGTATGGCGCGGAGATGAATGCGCGACTGGTGGGACGCTGGCAATTTATCACCAACAAACTGTACGCACCGCCGCCTCTGCAACTCGCGTTTGATCGGGACGGCATGGCGCGGCTGCGTGGTTGGACCAAAAAGACAGACAAGGATTCCAAACCCGCAGTGCATGAACGCGTGGTCGAAGGCAGTCGGCGTGTTTTGCACATTACCGCGACGAACGGCCCGTGCTTCGCGTCGTGGCGCACGCGCGTCTACCTTGAACCTGGGAAATACAGCTTTGAAGGCGATGTTCGCGGAGCTGGAATTGTGGCTCTCACGAACAAATCAGAAATCGGCGTAGGGGCGGGTTTACGACTCTCCGGTACTCGGCGCACGAATGACATGGTCGTTGGCGATGTGCCCTGGCGGCGGTTCGCCCATGACCTGACCATTGAAGTCAGTGATGGCGTCGAACTCGTCTGCGAACTGCGCGCGCAAAAAGGCGACGTTTGGTTCGATGAAGATTCGCTGCGGATTGTTCGCAAAGAAAAATAGCGAAACGAAGTCCCTTTCATTACCCAGATCTTTTCTCCGGCGTGATGGAACGTTCTGCAGTAAGGAAATAGTCGGCGGCCCCATTGAACCTCCGTCTCAGTACAAACACGAGTGTTCCAGTCCCGGCGCGGTGAGGACACCGCGCCCTACCACATAAGAGAATTCTGTAGCATCAAACCATCCTGCGTTGGTAGGGCGCGCTGTCCTCAGCGCGCCGCGGATTGCAACCAACGTCCAGGATTTTAGCAAACGTGTAATAACAAGACTCAAGTCGCACGCTTACCGCCACCTGCCAGAATCTTTTCCCGGCCCGTGAGATAGAGCAACACAAGCAGCACCGCGAATGGAATCAGGGACAACACGTCCGGTGAAAGCAGTCCGGTGTTCGATCCAGCGTAAAACGGATTGTTCTGCTCCGCCCACTTGCCCAACTGATCGTAGCGATCGCTGAAAGCCGGCACACCCGCCATAATCGCGATCACAATGCCCGCAATGGCACCACCTGCGATGTAACCAGAGGCCATCAGCACACCCGGGCTCTTATCACCTTCGGCGATGTGTTGCTCTTCCGTGAGGTGGGCAAATTCCGCGCGACGGCGGCGCTGCCAATCCACCAGCCAGCGAATCATGCCACCCACAAAGATCGGCATAGACGTTGCCAGCGGCAGATAGACACCAACCGCAAACGCCAGCGAAGGAACGCCCGCCATTTCCAGAACCACGGCAATCATTACGCCGAACAACACGAGCGCCCACGGCAGCTTGCGATCGAGAATGCCTTTGATGATGTAGGAAACGAGCGTGGCTTTCGGAGCATCAAACTTCTTCACGTCAGTACCGTCCGGGCGTTTAGTCAAGGTGCCATTGATCCCAGGGTCGACGAGGTAAATGGCCTTGCCCGTGTCATCCACAAAATACTGTTTCGCGCTGCCGCCTTCGTCGCGATGCCAGACTTTGTAGGTCTTATTGTCGGTGCGAGCCTGCGGGCCAGTGAGAGTTGCGGTTTCGGTCAGCTTTGAAGCATCGGTGCGCAATTCGGTTTTAACCGGGTCATAAACTTTTCCCGCGTCATTCAGCATCAGCAGAATCGGCCCGAGAATCAGGGCCGAAGCGAGTGCGCCAATGAGAATGGCAATTTGTTGCGCGCGCGGCGTGCCGCCCACGAGGAAGCCCGTCTTCAAATCCTGGGAGGTGCTGCCGCCATTTGACGAAGCAATGCAGACAATGCCACCCACGGAGAGCGCAGTGACGTAGACGAGCGGATTCTTGTCGGGAGTCCAACCGATGACGAGAAACGACAGGCAAGTCAGCAGCAGCGTCGCAATAGTCATCCCAGAAATAGGATTCGAACTGGAGCCAATTTCACCTGTAAGCCGCGAAGAGACCGTGACGAATAGGAAACCGCAAACGATGATCATCAGGGCTCCCACAAAATTCATTTCCAAGCTCGGGGCAAAAATGATCGCAATGATCAATGCCGCGATGCCGAAGAACACGAATTTCATGGGCAAATCCCGGTCGACGCGGGGAACGAGCGCCTGACTTGCTTTTGATCCTCCAAAGTCGCGCAGGCCTTCACGCAAGCCGTTCCAGATCAATGGCAGCGACCGCACCAAACTGATGATCCCTCCCGCTGCGACCGCGCCTGCACCGATATAGAGGATATACGAGCCACGAATCTCTCCCGGGCTCATGTCGCCGATAAGCTTCGCGGCAGGAGCCACCGGGGTCGTCAGTTTGTCGCCGAAAAATTTAATAAGCGGGATGAGCAACAAATATGAAAGCACGCCACCGCCAGCCATGATGGCTCCGATGCGCGGCCCAATCACATAACCGACACCCAACAACTCCGGTGTGATTTCGCAGGAAACGGAACCGCCTTTCATCGGCGCGTCGAAGACTTTTTCCGGCGCATCCTTCCAACGCGGAAAAACTTTCATCGCCACGTTGTAGAGAATACCCAGGCCAAACCCGGCAAAAATGGTTTTCGCGCCGACCGACGCGGAACTGCCACGGATGGCCGTCCCGGCTTTTTCCGCGACCGCACGCGATTCCTCAGACGCGCCGGCCTTGAGCACTTCCGCGCAGGCCGTTCCTTCGGGATATTTCAAGATGCCGTGTTGCTGCACGATGAGCGCGCGCCGCAGCGGGATCATCATCAGGATGCCCAGCAACCCACCCAGCACCGAAACAAGAATCACGCGCGCGACTTGAAGGTCGAAGCCCAGGATTAGAATCGCCGGCATGGTCACGCCGACGCCGAACGCGATCGATTCACCGGCGGAACCGGCAGTCTGCACTACGTTGTTTTCAAGAATGGTTGCATCCCGCATACCCAATTTCGAAAGGGCACGGAACAGCGCGATGGAAATGACAGCTACGGGGATTGAAGCACTCACCGTCAGCCCCACCTTGAGGACCAGGTAGAGCGACGATGCACCAAAGATCATTCCCAACACCGTTCCGACCAACAGCGGCAAGGGCTTCAATTCAGACATCTGAACTGAAGAAGGAATATAGGGCTGAAACGAACTCGCCTCGGAACGCTCGGGTTTATTACTCATGATAAATCAGTGGTGCGCTTGCCTTACATCCCCGCCCAAATTACTTACCGTTCTTTCCAGTGGTGAGTTCGGCTACAACATTATTCGCGCGGTAAACTTTTTTGAGCGCTTCAAGAATACCCCGGGAGTCGACGGAGACGGCGCGCGCGATTTCATCGGTGAAAATGAAATCCAGCACGAGCGATTGGATGTTGCCGTCGAAAATGATTCCAACCACTTCGCCCTTGCGGTCAATGACCGGGCTGCCGGAATTGCCGCCGATAATGTCCGCCGTGGAAACGAAGTTGAATGGCGTTTTCAGATCCAGCTTGGATTTGCGATCCACCCAAAGTTTGGGCAAGTCGAAGGGGGGACGGTTTTCCTGCTCTTTCGCGCGTTCGTAAAGCCCGGCGAAGGTCGTGTGCGCCGGAACCGTTTTACCGCCTTCCTGATAGCCCTTCACGGTTCCGTAAGCCAGACGCAGGGTGAAGGTCGCATCGGGATAAGTGCTTGTCCCTTCGACGGCGAAGCGCGCCTTGGCAATTTTCGCGTGGGCTTGTTGTTTTACTTCACCCTGGGTGTCCATGATCTTGCGGAGCGAGCGGGACTGTTCGTCGATGATACGGGCGAGTTCGATCATCGGGTCCTTGGCGGAACTCACCGCGCCGCTGCCACCTTCGTAGAGTTTCTTGCGCACGGCAACGTCGTTCACTTTCGTGCTTTGGATCAATTCCGAGGCGCGAGCACGAGGTGATTTGCCCGCGAGAATCTTTTGCGAGAGTTCACTCGTGGCACCCACTTCTTCCGTCAGGTAGGTCAGTGAATCAGCCAGCAGCAATTCCTCGAGATCGTTGTAAATGGGCTTGTCCGAAAAGAGACTCAACTCGAGCGATTCACGGCCAGACTCCACGAATTCGCGCAAGCGCTCGCCGTTGGCCTTCGGACGTTCGTCACCAGCGCGCAAGAGCGTGCGGGCAATGCCGAACAATTCACTGTTAAAAGCCGCAGCACCTTCGAGCAGATTATAGATCTTTGCATTCTCGGCGATGAGCTTTTGCGAGGAGGCAATGCGATCCCACGCGTCGCGTGCATCTTTGAATTCGTCGCGCGAGGCCACGGCATCGCGCAGCTTCTTTTCCGCGGCGGCCTTTTTGGCCATCACCGCAGGATCGAGCAATCCTTCCAACTTTCCTTTGTTGGCTTTGCGACTGTTTTGAATCCCGAACAGGTCGTCCTTGGCGCGGCGGGCATTTTCCTGGCTGCGACCGCTGTAAGACATGAGCAACACTTCAAGACGATTGAGGCGGCTCAACGTTTTCGGCAGGCGCAAGTCGCGCACGTAGGCCAATTCGTCCATCGTCATCAAACGGCTCGTGCGGCCGGGATGGCCAGAGACAAAAATGAGATCGTTGTCCGCCGTCCCCTTCTCGCTCCACTTCAAATAATGCTGAAATTTCGCCGGCTTGCCGTTCTCGTAAGCGCGGAAAAAGCAGATATCCAAATCGAAGCGCGGATATTCAAAATTGTCCGGGTCGCCACCGTAGAAGGCGATCTGTTGTTCCGGCGCGAAGACCAGGCGCACGTCGGTGTAACGCTTGAAGCGATAGAGGTGATATTGCCCGCCTTGATAAAGCGTGACCACATCGCTGCGCAAACCGGTCTTGTCCTGCGATTCCTTTTCAATCTCCGCCATGATGGAACGGCGGGCCTTGAAAGAATCTTCATCGGACATGCCCGCCTTCACTGCGGCGTTCACGCGCTCGGTCACATCCTCGATGCTCATGAGGATGTTCAGTTCGAGGTCTTTGGCTGGTTTCTCCTCGGCGAGCGTGCGCGCATGAAAACCGGTCTTGAGGTAATCGTTTTCCTTGGTGCTGATTTTTTGGAGAGCGTCGGCGCCGACGTGGTGGTTCGACATGATGAGCCCATCTTCAGAAACCACTTCACCGGAGCCGCCGCTATTGAAACGCACCGAAGACTTCTGCACGTGCTCCAACCAGGCATCCGTCGCGTCGAAATTGTAGCGTTCCTTGAGCAACTTGCGCGGCGGCGCATTGAAGAGCCACATGCCCTCATCCGCTTTTGCCGCCGGGACGCTGCCCAGCAATGCCGCACTCAAACCAAGCCCTAACCACGATTGTTTTGCTTTCATGATTTTACCAACCTTTCGGCCACTATTCCGGTTGATGCATCTGACTTCAATCGCGAATCGAGGAAGAGGGACAGGAAGAATGCAGAGCAAAATTTCCCGCGAAGCGGCGAAGGATGCGAAGGCTATTCATAACTTCGCTCACTTCGCCGCTTCGCGGGAAATCAACTGGCTCATTTCTGAGACATAAAATTTTGCCTGAGGTCAGGGGTGACATCCCATTACAAACTGGTAATGTTCACGAACAGCCGTGCGGAACCAAACTGACCCAGCAAGTTCATCATGGCCCGATGCGGGCCCATTGCAGGGAGGCGTGCAATCAGCCGTCGATTATCCACAACAAATCTCGCCGGCTCAACCAGCACTCCCGGTAAAGGAATCTCCACCAGTTCATTCCCGAACGGGCTGGATTATTCCCTCTTCAGTCTCATTGGAGCCGGAAGAGGCTCGCGCAAAAATACCGTTGCCACAGTTCAGCGCCGCGCTTTTACAAAAGGCACAAGCCATCGCGGAATGGTTTCCCTTTGCCGAATCGGAATGCCGCACGTTGCGCGCCCGCGAGAATGAAAAGGATGACACGCCTCATTTCGAAAAGGTTTTCCGTCTTGCGACAACGTTCGCAAACACCCCGGTCCCAACCGGCTCACTCGATTACGATGAGTTGCTGATCCTGACAGCCTGGCACTGCATCCGTCCGCAGGAGGAGGGATTTCTTGGCTCCTATCCCAAGTCGTTGCTTTGCCCTCTTTCCCACGCCTCCACGCCCGCCGCCGTTGAAGCATTATCGGAAGCGAAACGCATGACGTTTGAGCGGCGCGTTCCGGTTTATCTGCGCTATCTGTTGCAGCACAAATTTGGATTGCGTACGTGTGCGGACATTGAGAACGCAGACCTGCGCCAACTGCTGCGCAGTGCAGGATTTCGCCTCGTCCGGGCCAGCGCCGTTCCAGAACTGGTGTTTCGTGGAATCACTCAAGGTGAAGACCCTCCAGTCCGTCCGTGGAAATTAGCATTGCGACAGGAACTCAGCGACGAGCGCGCCGCCGAGATGCTGATTAGCGGAGCGCTCTGGCAGATCGAATATCGGCTCCAACTTTTCACCATGGAGGACGGGCAGCCTCGGTGGAACATCGGCGCTTTCGCGCGCACGGATTGGGAAGACGTTTTTCTGTCGCTCGGTATTCGTGTCGCGCCCTCGCTCATGCGTGAGAGCGGGTTGCTTGATTGGCGGGCCGTCCTGACACGATGCCTCGAACAAATTGGCACCGGCAATCTTCCTCCCGAGCTTTTGGGAAAAGTCTCCGCCGTTCCGCAGCGAGTTTGCCATGACGACCAGCAAGCCATCTGGGACGTTCTCGATCGCGCGGCGCATTCCGTGTTGGAAAAGATCCGCGAAAGTGAGCCGCAGCTCTTTGATGATCGTGGCCGGCTGAATTATCGCGCCGCGCGTAAATTTCGCCGTTGGGCACGGTTATTCGACGACGTTTCGCCAAACATTCTCTCGCGCTTTGGAGTTTCCGCATTCACCGCGTTGCATCGTGTTGCGCCAGAACATTTCGGCTGGGGGCCGGCGCAACTCAAGCCGTGGGAACTCGAACAAGAACATGGCAAATGGAAGGGCCCGCGCGGGCGCGCCATGCTCAAGAGTGCTTACGCTTTCGCGCTGCATGAGGCCGGGCTTGGCACCATTGAATACCAGAGCGAACAGGTCTCATGGCATTGCACGCGCAGCCAGCTTCTTAATTGGTCCGCGTCGCGTTCCGAAGAGGTCAGCCCGTATGATTTCCTGTATCGCCTCGCCAGCCAGCATGGGCTGACGCCGTTGCTCAGCCGGGAAATCACGCACACGGCGACCATCTCACTGCTGGCCGGGATGAACGTGCACGAGCACCTGCCGCGAATTGAAGGTTCCTGGGACGTTTGCCTGCGCGCAGCCGTGGAGCGCAATGGTGGAAAACTGGAAGTGCGCCTGACGCTGCCGGATTTGGTTCCCCTGCCCTTGCGCCTGCGTAAAGCCGTCCTCGCACCCGTTCATTACAGTTACATGCATAAAGAAATTCGGCTCGTGCGCGAATTCGATCGACGGCTGGCCCGGGAGAGCCATCGCAAGCTCGAAGAAATACCCGGCTGGTGGGACGACGATCGCATCATGGGGACACCGCTGATCAAGCGGGTAAGCGAGCCGTCCATTCGTGACCTGATCAAACAATTGAATTCGGAAGTGTGGCTGGAGCCTGCGCGGGTTCGCTTCGGCGCGCTGCACCAACTGATCGCCCGAAATACCAAGGACAGCACCGCCACGAGCGACACCAAACTTTCCTCCGAAGAAATCCGCATCGTGTTGCGCCTCGCGTTCGAAACGGTGGAACACACCAATATCGCGCAAGTTTCCCTTCCGGCAGTGTGTCGCGGCTTCGAGCGCCTGCTCGCGCGCGATGACACGCACGAGATGCTCGACTCATTGTTGCTCCACATCGGCACCGCTTACGAAACCGAAGTGTGGGGACAAGTGCGCAAGCTCATTGTGCTGGACCTGATCAATGATTTGGTCGCGCTTGCGGTGCGGAATTGCGTGTTGCATGTGTTGAGTTCGGATTAGAGGAAGTTAAATGGTTAAAAGAGTTAAATGAGTGAAAAAGTGAATGGGGTCAGCCCAACGCGCCCGACCTTTTCACCTATTTAACTCATTTAACATTTTTAACTTATTTAACTGATCACAACCCCTGAATTTCCAACCGCACTCTCATCGTCCCATTCACCATGAAATCCGTGCAGCTTTTTTGCCTCGCGCTGGCGTTGTTGCCGTGGCCGGCGTTCGCCAAGGACGAACCACTTCTCTCCATCGGCGTCGCGAAGCTGGATATCACGCCGGATTATCCAGTGCGACTGCATGGCTATGGCAGTCGGCGCACCAATTCGACGGGCGTGGCGCAACACCTTTTCGCCAAGGCCATCGCGTTCGGCACCGATCGTCAAGGGCCTTCGATTCTCTTCACCGTGGACAACATGGCGGTGTCGAGTGCCGTGACGGATGAGGTCGCCGCCCGTTTAAAAAAGCGCGCGGGCGTTGATCGCGAACAAGTCGCGCTCTGTTCTTCCCACACGCATTCAGCTCCAATGCTCAGCGGCGTGGCGCCAAATATTTTTTCCTCGGACATCATTCCCGAACAACAAGCGACGAGCGAACGTTACACGCGTGAACTCGTGGACAACCTTGAGCGCGTGGCACTCGCTGCGCTGAGCAACCGTGCGCCCTCTAAATTGTCCTGGAGCGAAGGCACGGTGCGCTTTGCGAAGAATCGGCGCGTTGTTCGCGATGGCCGAGCGCAATTCGGTGACAATGATGCCGCGCCAGTCGATCACACGCTCGCAACCATGTTCGTGCATGGCGCAGATGGGAAACTGCGCGGAGTGCTGGTGAACTACGCCTGTCACTGCACGACCCTGGGCGGCGAATGGAACCAGATTCACGGCGACTGGTCGGGTTACGCGCAGGAAGCCATCGAACGTGAAAATCCGGACGTCATCGGCCTTGTGAGCATCGGCTGCGGCGCGGATTCGAATCCCTCACCTCGTGGAAATGTCGATTTGGCGCGGACTCATGGCAATGAAATTGGCGCGGAAGTCAGCCGCTTGCTCGCGTTGCCCAAAACCCCGTTGACCAAACTTCCAGACGGCAAAATCAAACGTTTCAACTTGGATTTCGATCCCTTGCCCACGCGCACGCAATGGGAAGAGCGCGCGAAAAAGGCCGGGATTGTCGGCTATCACGCGCAGAAAAATCTCACGCGACTCGATCGCGGCGAAAAGTTACCTACCAAGCTGCCTTACATCACGCAGTCGTGGACGTTCGGCGATGACCTCGCGATGGTCTTCCTCGCGGGCGAAGTGGTAATCGATTACCAGCGAAGACTGAAACGCGACTTCGATTCCACGCGGCTCTGGGTGAACTCATACGCAAATGACGTTCCGTGTTACATCCCGTCGCGGCGCATTCTGAGCGAAGGCGGTTACGAAGCAGAAGATTCACTCTGGTATTACGATCGCCCAGCACGGCTCGCGATGAGCAACGAGGATCGCATAATCAAGGCTGTGCACGATTTGCTGCCCGGAAAATTCGAAGCGAAGAAGCAGCGGGGCGAAGACACTCCATCTCTTTCTCCAGCCCAGGCCTTGAAATCAATGCGCACCGCGCCGGAATTCACCGTCGAACTGGTCGCAGCGGAACCGCTGGTCGTCGATCCCGTGGCCATCGACTGGGGCGCAGATGGAAAGCTTTGGGTGGTCGAGATGCGCGATTATCCGATGGGCATGGATGGGAATTGGAAACCGGGTGGCGTGGTGAAATTTCTTGAAGACCGCAACGGCGATGGCCGTTACGACAAAGCCACGACGCTCCTTGGCAATCTGCCCTTCCCCACCGCCGTGTTTGCGTGGCGCAAGGGAGTTCTAATTTGTGCCGCGCCGGACATTCTTTACGCCGAGGACACCAATGGCGATGGGCGCGCGGACGTGGTGCGAAAAATTTTCACCAGTTTCGCGACCAACAATTATCAGGCACGCGTAAATAGTCTTTCGCTCGGATTAGACAATTGGATTTACGGCGCGAACGGGCTATTGGGCGGGAACATTCGTTACGTGGGAAACGCAACTTCTCCCGCGGGAGCAGCGCTCGACATCCGCGGACGCGATTTCCGGATGAATCCAGACACGGGCGCAATCGAACCGGCCAGTGGACTTACGCAGCAAGGCCGCGTGCGGGATGATTTCGGCAATTGGTTCGGGTGCGATAATTCCCACTTTCTCTGGCATTATCCCATGGCCGACCAATACACGCGCCGCAATCCCCAAATCGCTACACCCAGCGCCAACGTCCACCTCCCGCAAGGCCGCGAATGGAACCGTTTGTTCCCGGCGAGCCAGACCGCCGAACGATTCAACGACCAGACGCACGTCAATCGCGTCACCTCCGCGTGCGGATTGGAAATCTACCGCGATGAATTGCTGGGCGCGGATTTCTACGGCAACGCGTTCACGTGTGAGCCTGTCCATAACGTCGTCCATCGCGAAGTGCTCACGCCCGACGGGGTCACCTTCCGCAGCACCCGCGCGGCCAGTGAAACCAACCGCGAATTCCTGGCTTCGACGGATAATTCATTTCGCCCTGTGCAAGTGCGCACCGGTCCGGATGGCGCACTCTGGGTGGTGGACATGTATCGCGAGGTGATTGAACACCCGCGCTGGATTCCTTCCAATCGGCTCGCGCAATTGAATGTTCGCGCGGGCGAGGACAAAGGTCGCATCTACCGGGTATTTCCTCGGAACACGCGTCCCCGCCCAATTCAGAATTTCGCGAAACTTTCGACCAAGAATCTGGCGGGAGCACTGGATTCTCCCTGCGGCACGGAGCGGGACATCATTCACCGCGAACTATTGAACAGGGGGGACGCTTCCGCAGCACAGACGCTCGCGACCATTTCGGCGAACAGCCGCCACGCTGCCGCCCGCGTGCAAGCGCTCTCAGCCTTGGGCGCGATCGGTCGGTTGACGCCGGAGGCTCTATCCTCGGCCTTGGCGCGCGAAACCAATCCCTCCGCCCGCGCGCAGATATTGAATCTGGGCAACCACTGGAACTCCGAGACGTTGCGTCAGGCGGCGTCCGATCCGAACGCGGTCGTTCGATTCCAAGCCGCGCTGAATGCCGGGACTGCTGACTCTGCCACAGCCTGGTTGCAGCCTCTCGTTGCCGAAGCCACTACCAACGCATGGATGCGTGCGGCATTTCTGAGCTCCTGCAATGGCAGTGTCGCGCGACAGTTGCTGAAGCCCGCCATCGAAGCGGGCGAAAGCCAGCGGAACCTTGCACTCGCCGATGGGCTGTTCGCGACCGTAATGGCCCGCGAACCTTTAGTGCCCACCACTTCTTCAGTCATGCCGTCGAATGAAGGCGAAGCCACCCCGTGGCGCCTGCGCAACACCGCCGCCATCATGAATGTCTGGCGCCAAAAACTGGCCGATGGTTGGCCCGACGAACCGGCACTGCGCCGTGAACGCGAAACAAACTTCACCACCATGCGCACGCGCATGGCCCAAATCTGCCGCGGCATTCTTCAGAACCCACAAGCCGCGCCAGCGGTGCAACAGGAAGCACTGAAGGTGTTTGCCACCGTCTTTGAGGAAAAAGCCGACGGGGAAATATTGGAAGCCTCATTGCGCAATGAATCCACTCGGCCCGCGACCATCAATGCCTTGCTCGCCAGTGAGTCGCCACGTGTGCCGGACTTCTTCGTCCCGCGCTGGCGCGAGTTCACAGTCGAACAACGCGAACGCATTGTGAACGGGTTCGTTGCCCGCGCCGGGTGGAAGGCCGCGTTACTCTCGGCAGTCGAGGATGGCTCCATTGCGCCTGCGGAAGTCAGCACCCTGGTGCGAAATCGATTCCTCGCGAGCGAAGACGCCGGTGCGCGGGAGCGAGCGGAAAAACTTTGGCCGAAGCGCAACTCCGAACGGCCCAAGGTGGTGGCGGAATATCGCAAAGCCATGACATCCACGGGCGATAGCGAGCGCGGGGCTGTGGTTTTCAACAACAACTGCGCCGCCTGCCATGTATTGAGTGGTCGCGGTACCGCCGTGGGCCCGGATCTCACTCCGCTGCGAAACAAGAGCGTGGAAGATTTCCTGGTGGCCATTCTCGATCCCAACGCCGCGCTTGAACCCCGCTACGTGAATTACATCGTCTCGATGAAAAATGGCGGTGTGTTCTTTGGCGTCATTCGCTCGGAAACCGCAACGGGCATTGAGATTGTCTCGCCCGGAGTTCACGAAACACTGTTGCGTTCCGACATCGCCAAAATTGAAGCTTCGCCCGCCTCCCTCATGCCGGAGGGGCTGGAACAAAGTGTTTCGACGACGGAGATGAGCGATTTGATGGCCTTCCTGCACCGGACAGCACCTCGCGCCTTCGGATCAGCCACGAGCGAGCAAATCAGCACCGCTCGCAAGGAGTTCCGCGGGCAACAACCCAATGGCTTCGCCCAATTGGTCAATGCCACGGAACAATCGGACTACCCGAGTTGGCTGGGTCGATTGCCGATGCCTCATTGCCGCCAGACAGACGGCAAAGGCCGGGTAACCTGGCAACCGGCCTCTCCCAAACAAAACGGCGAGGAATATGTGTTTACGTTACCGGTAGCTATGGGGTTTGTTTCTCAACCCGCCGGGGCGTTTACCTTCAAGATCAATGGTGTGACGGCTTTTACCTTCAACGTCACTTTGGAGGACAGCACCTGGCAAAGTGCGGATGGGAAAGTCCGCGCCAATTATCGGGTCATGGAAGCGAATGCCGAAGACAGCAACGGCGTGCTGACTATAGTGGTCCCCCGCGAACTGGCGTCCCGAACCCCCACCCCCACCTTCGAGGTCACTGGCTCTGCCGCAGAAAGTCAGCGTTGGTTTGGTATTTACAAACTGGCCGCACTTCCCTGAGTTTACGCAAAACTTCTTCTCACCCGAGGGTGGGCCTGCTAGAACCGTCGGAAGAAGGAAAACTCACAACCATTCTGCACTATGAAAACTAAGGGCATCCTTGTCTGGGCGAAGCTTTCGGTGATCGCATTGATAGTTGCGTCAGCAACTACGGTCACGAACGGAGCGCTCCCATTTACCGTAACCAACCTCCCGGCAACTGACGTTACCGCCAGTTCAGCGCAAGTGAACGGCGTTGTTAACCCAAGCGGGAAGAAGGCACGCTACTCCTTCCAAACTCGTGCCCCGGGCAAGAAACGCTTTTTGCGCGCCACTCCCTGGACCGTAATTCAAAAAGGCCAGTCGAATGTGGTGGTGGCCGGCGAACTCACTGGATTGGTCACGGACAGCACTTACGAATACCGTCTGGTCGCCTTCCGTGGTGTCACGAAGCGAACCAGCACAGTGTTGACCTTCACCGCCGCGGATCCGCAATCGGGAACGCCTTCTGTGACTACGGGACCGGCCACCGGAGTTACTATCAGTGGTGCGACCCTCACGGGAACAGCTTCGCCCAACAGCGCCGAGGCGTTGACGGTGTATTTCCAATACGGCACGAGCACTGACTATGGGAGCGCGACTGACTCCACGGTGGTGGACGCGAACGATACAGCCGTGACCGCTGCCATCAGCGGCCTCGCCAATGACGCGACTTATCATTTCCGCATCGTGGGCTCGAACAGCCTCGGAGTGTTTTTGGGTGCCGATCAATCGTTCTCCACATCGGCCAATGCTCCTATTGCCACTACTTTGGCGGCGACAGCCGTCACTACCTCTGGCGCAACGCTGAACGGCACCGTGAATCCGAACGGCGCCGCCGTGACTGCTCGATTTGAGTACGGCACCACCACGAGTTATGGAACGACCACCGATCTGGTTCCCTTCTCCGCGACGAATAGCGCGCAAACATTGACCGCGACCATCGGTGGCTTGGCCCCCAACACAACGTATCACTATCGCGTGGTCATCAATGGCAACGTCACGGGTGGTGACCAAACGTTCACGACTTCCACATTGCCGTCGGCGGCTCCGACGGTTGTCACGGGAGTAGCCACCGGCGCGGGTTCGACCGGTGCGACCTTGAACGGGACGGTGAACCCGAACGGCGTTGCGACCACTGCGCGTTTTGAATATGGCACCACCACTGCCTACGGCATCCAGACAGACGTCATCAACATTCCGGCTGGCAACAGCGCTGTGCCGGTATCCGTGAGCATCTCTGGCCTGACACCGAATCAGACCTATCACTTCCGCCTGGTGGCCAACAACAGCAACGGTAACGGAACTGGCGCCGATGCCGCTTTCGTCACTTCGGATACGCCTCCGAGCGCTCCTTCGGCGGTGACAACTGCTGCTTCAGGAATCACGACTACTTCCGCGACGCTCAATGGCTCGGTGAATCCGAACCGCGCCGAAACCACCGCGCAATTCGAATGGGGTACCACCGTTAGTCTTGGCAACTCGATCGGAATAAATACGCTCCCGGCTGGCAATGGTGCTGTCCCGCAGACCGCTACGTTGACTGGTTTGGATCCCAATACGACCTATTACTTCCGCATGGTAGGGGTGAACTCCGCCGGAACAGGTGCGGGTACCACTCTTACCTTTACCACTGCGCCTTTGACGACCGACGTACCCACGACGGTCACTCTGGCCGCGACATCGGTTGGAACAACGACTGCCACTCTAAACGGGACGGTTAATCCTAACGGTTTGGCAACTACGGCCTATCTCGAGTACGGTCTGACCGAGAGCTACGGCGCATTTTCAGCCCCTTTTGACCTTTCTGCAGGAAGCAGCGCGGTGCCCGTTTCTGCCGTAGCTGAAGGGCTTGCACCCGGGACCCAATATCATTTCCGTGTAATCGCGATTAACGCTCTTGGCTCAAGTGCCGGACAAGATTTCACATTCACGACGACGGCACCGGCCGATGCCTTCAAGCGACGCCGCTAACCTTACGCAAATGCGATAGGTTACAGTCATTTCACACGAAGAGCGCGGCAGTTGCCGCGCTCTTTTTTTTGTACGCGTCGGCACACCGGCCCGCAGCAACGTCAAGCCCGCCCACGCCCCAAGGAATGCCAACGAAGTGAGAATGCCGGCAAGGGCTTATACTTGGAATGCGGAGACACGTCTCCGCTTTGATTTCACCGCAAAGAACAAAGCACGATTAAAATCCTCCACTATGGTTTTGGAACAGCGCAGCCAAAGCGACGTCGTGCCGTCGCAGTCCAGGGGCAGGAAATCCACCGGAGATAGTCTGCCGCCTTGAAGTCAGAGGTGTTGAAACCTTATATTGCGGCATGGCGAAGAGTCCCTCGAAGAAAAAAGCCAAGGCCGTGATGCTCGGCATCGGCCTCGACAGTGACGGTCACAAGCGCGTGACCCAGGGGCCGAACTTTGCCCTTGTGGGCGGCTCCAAGGACACGCACGAGGAAATGACGGAAAAGGCGATTAAGATTAACGAGAAGCTCGAACGCAAGGGCAAGACCCTCGAAACAGTCAGCCGTGAGGAAATGGACGAAATTGCTCATGCCGTTGGACTGCGTCGCCCTGAACCTCCGCACCAGAACTAATTTCACACCCGCCTCGTGAAACGGGTCATCCACTGGTTTCGCCGCGACTTGCGGCTTCACGACAATACCGCTCTTTCGGAAGCCTGTAAGCAGGCCGAACAGGTCGTTCCCGTTTTCATCCTCGAAGATGCCTTACGCACTGGACCAGATGTCGGTGCAGCGCGTCTGCAATTCCTGCTGAACTCAGCCGCCGAATTGCAGGAAAATCTCAGGGCGCTTGGCTCAAAGCTGATTGTCCGCACTGGCAAGTCCGAGATCGAAATTCCCAGGCTCGCGCAGGAACTGAAGGCGCAGGCGGTCTTCTGCAATACCCGCTATGAGCCCTACGCGCAAAAGCGGGACGGACGCGTGTTCAATGCCCTCAATGAAATGCGGATTGGGTTCGAGTCATTCAAGGACGCGGTCATTTGGCATGAATTGGAAATCCTGACACAGGCCGAAAAGCCCTTCACGGTTTTCACACCGTATTCTAAAGCCTGGAAGAAGCGAAAGATTCCCGAACCGCATGGAAAACCTAATCGCGCTCGATTGAAGGCGGCGGAGGATTTCCCTTCCGAAAAGTTGCCGAAGGACTCAGCTCACTTCGGATTCCCTTGCGCGCAGACTTTTTTTCCCGCAGGGGAAGCGGCGGCTCTCCAGCAACTGCAACGGTTTCTCCGGAGCAACGTTTTCGATTACTCGGAGGCCCGGAATCGCGCCGACGTTGAAGGCACTTCGATGCTCTCGGCGCATTTCCGTGCTGGGACCATTGGTATCCGTACCGTCATGGAAAAATTGGGTGAGGCCCGCAAGAAAGCAACGACGGCGCAGCAACCCAGTTGCGACGTATTCCTGAGCGAACTCATCTGGCGCGAATTTTACCTCCAGGTGCTCCACAATTTCCCCCACGTGATGCGTGGCGCCTTTCGCCCCGAATACAACGCGCTGGACTGGAGCGACAACGAGGCACATTTCCGCGCCTGGTGCGAAGGCCAGACCGGCTACCCCATTATTGACGCCGCCATGCGTTGCCTGAATGCGACCGGGTGGATGCACAATCGCCTGCGCATGATCGTGGCGATGTTTCTCACCAAGGACTTGCTCATCAATTGGCAGCGCGGGGAGCGCTATTTCATGCAGCAATTGGTGGATGGCGATATGGCGGCGAACAACGGCGGCTGGCAATGGAGCGCCGGAACCGGCACCGATGCCGCCCCGTATTTCCGAATTTTCAATCCCACCAGCCAGGCACTGAAATGTGATCCCAAAGGCAAGTTTGTGCGCCAATGGATTCCAGAACTCGCGAAGATGCCGGACGATCTCATTCACGAGCCCTGGGAGAAACCGCAATTGGCGCCGAAATACCCGAAGCGAATTGTTCTCCACGAAGAACAACGCGCGAAGGCCCTGGCCATGTTCAAAAAGGTGAAACGTTAAGCCATGCCGCGCCCTCTCCTCGAACACGCATTCACTCCCCTGCCCATATCGTTTTACGAGCCGTCGGCAGAAGTCGTCGCGCCCAAATTGCTCGGACATTTTCTGTTGCGCCGGACCCCGGATGGCAGTTGGTCGGGCGGCGCGATTGTCGAAACCGAGGCCTACCTGGTGAACGATCCAGCCTGTCACGCTTTCCGCGGTGAAACTGCACGCAACCGCTCTATATTTGGCCCGCCCGGACGTGCCTACGTGTATTTCATCTACGGAAATTATTTCTGCTTCAACACCGTCTGCTCACGTCAAGGGGTGGCGGAAGCCGTCCTGATTCGCGCCATCGAGCCAACGTTCGGCGAAGATTGGATGTTGAAGAACCGTCCCGTGACCAAAAGGCGCGAACTCACCTCCGGCCCGTCAAAACTTTGCCTCGCACTCGACATCGAACGCGAATTCGACGGCGTGGACATTTGTTCGATGGAGTCGGATGTGATTGTCGCAAAAAATCCTGACCTCAAGAAATTCATGGTCGCGCGCGGTCCCATGGTCACGACCACACGCATCGGCCTCTCCGTCGCGGCGGATATGCCGCTGCGATATTATCTGGATGGGAGTGAATTTGTTTCGCGACGGGCCGTGCGACATTGACGAATCTGAGATCTCAAATTTCAGATTTGAGATTCCGGAGTCAAGATCAGCGCCTTACGCCTCCGGCTGCGTATCCATCAAGCGGCGCGTGGAAAGCGCGCACCAATCATGCGTGAAGGGATCGGGACCGCCTTCGCGCTGGGCTGTGGCCAGGGCATGCTCAGCTTCGTGAATGGCGTCACTGCGCCAGGCCGCTAAATCAGCACTGGTGGCCCACTGTTGGCTCGTCAGGTAATCTTCCGCGACTTTCATGCAGTCACGCCCCATGGGCGCCTGTCGCAATGTGGTGTCGACGTAGTGCGCGTCATCGTGTTCGCCGTGACCGCAAAGGCGGAGCAATTCCGCGACCACGAGTTGCGGACCTTCACCTCGCCGGGCGCGTTCCACCACATCATCAAAAAGCTGCATGCAGGCTGCGAAATCAGTGCCATCGACCGTGTGCGACGGAACGCCATAACCACAGGCCTTATCCGCCAACGACCCACAAGCGAATTGCCGTGCCGTTGGAGTCGAATACGCATACTGATTGTTCGCGATGACGAGAATAAGAGGCAACTTCTCCACCGCCGCCTGATTCAGCGCTTCGTGAAACGAACCGGTGGAAGTGGCGCCATCTCCCAAACAGCTCGCGCCCACAAAACCTTTTTCACCTTTGAAACGCTTGCCCATGAGTGCGCCGTTCACCACGGAAATCATGGCTCCGAGGTGGCTGATCATCGGCAGCAAGCCCTCCAGCGGACGGCCGCGATGGATATTGCCATCACGCGCGCGCATGGGCCCCTGGGGAGAGCCGAAGTAGGTGCGAGTAGCATCTAGAATGGATTCACCGAACGCAATTCGCCCGGCCTGATCGCGAATGAGCGGCGCGTAAACGTCGCCTTTTCGGAGATTACTCCCAAGCGCCACGCTCAGCGCTTCCTGCCCGCGGCCAAGAAACACGCCGCCATTGATTTTGCCGGCGCGATAAAGGCTCGCGAACTTGTCGTCCAGCACGCGCGCCAGCAGCATCCATCGGTATGCCTGCACGTAATGATCACGCTTGGACGTTTGCGTCGCTGTGGTTTGGGCAGCCACCGTTTCAACCATGGGCCGAATTTAGGTCGCCGGACGCATGGTGCGCAAAACGTTTTTCTGGGATGGCAGGACGGTTTTGGTTTGCTATTGTTTTTTCATGCACCACGACATCACACGCCGCGACTTCGTTTCTCTTACCGGATTGGCCCTGACTGGCCTGGCCTCCGGCGCGGCGCTGACACCGTTGGCGCGGGCCGTTGAACCCGTCAAACGCAGCGGGCCACCGCGGTTGATGATGAGTTTGGCCGCCTATTCCTTTCGCCAATTCTTCAAGGAAGGAAAAGGCACCGAGGGAAAAACGGAACCCGTCAAGCGCATCGACATGTTGAAGTTTATCGATTATTGCGCGGAACAACGCTGCGCGGCGGAATGCACTTCGTATTATTTTCCGGCCAAGGTCACGAACGAGTTCCTGATCGAATTGAAACGCCACGCCTTCCTTGCCGGTGTGCCCATCAGCGGCACCGCGGTTGGCAATACCTTCACCCACCCGGCAGGCGCCAAGCGCGACGCGGAAATCCAATCCGTGAAGGATTGGGTCGACCATGCCGCCGTCTTCGGCGCGCCGCACATCCGTGTTTTTGCCGGGAACACCCAAGGCACTTCTAAGGAAGAAGCCAAGAAACTCTGCATCGAAGCGCTGGAAGAATGCTGCGACTACGCGGGTCGCAAAGGTGTCTTTCTGGGCATCGAGAATCACGGCGGCATCGTGGCAGAGTGCCAGGATTTGTTGGATATCATCAAAGCGGTGAAAAGCCCGTGGTGCGGGATCAACTTCGACACCGGCAATTTCCACACCGACGATCCTTACGCCGACTTGGAGCGCATCGCCCCTTATGCCGTAAACGTGCAGTGGAAGGCCGAAGTGTCTCCGCGCGGCGCAAAGGCAAAACAACCTGCGGACCTCAAACGCATCGTAAAAATCCTCCGTGACGCCAATTATCAGGGCTTCGCCGCGCTGGAATACGAAGCTGAGGAAGACGCGTGGGTGGCCGTGCCGAGGTTGCTGAACCAGTTTCGCGAACTGATCGCCGCCTGAACCGATCCTTATAAACCATTCCGCCACGCTTAACGTTTACCGGCGGCAGCGTGGTGGGGCGAAACTCCGTTGAGCCCTATCTGCCGACGCAAGGAGGCGCGAGTCAGACGAGCATCTTCGGATGGAATGGCGCTCACATTGCAGATGCTCACTTCGTTTCGCCTCGCTCCGCTCGATATGGGGCTCGACGGAGTCTCGACCCCACCACGACGCCTCATGGGTCGATCCCAGTGCCACATCTAATCGAGAATCAACAACTCCAAAGCGGTTTTCCTGCGGCGGAAAGATTGACCATCTCCACACCGTGGTGTAACCGAAGCGGCAAATGGCTTTAGAAACTACTTTAATTTTGTTCAAACCGGATGCGGTCGGCAAAAAGATCGTCGGACAAGTGCTCGCTCGCTTCGAGAGCGCGGGGCTAAAAATTCGCGGCATTAAGATGCTGCAATTCGGTGATGCGTTGCTGCGCGAACACTACGCGCACATTGCCCAGAAGCCGTTCTTCCCGGAAGTGCAGCAATTCATGCAACGCACGCCGGTCATCGCCCTCGCCCTCGAAGGCGAGAATGCCATCAGCGGCATCCGCGACGTGCTCGGGCCCACGGATTCCAAGAAGGCCGCCAAAGGAACCGTGCGCGGCGACCTCGGCGAAGACGTGATGGTGAATGTCTGTCATGCATCCGATTCGGCGGAGTCGGCCGCAGCGGAACTCAAGCGTTTCTTCCGCGACGGCGAGTTATTCGCTTACTAAGTTTTTGATTGGAAGCACCGGTCAACAGCGATTGATCGGTGCTGCCCACAATCTATTCCAGCTCGGCAATCCGCACTCGTTTGCGGTCGCGGCATTCCTCGATGGCGGCACGCAATTTCTCGCGGGTTTCAGCAGCGCTGGGCAAGGCCTCGAGCAGCAGCGTCGGGGTCGTGGTGTCATTGGTGGTAATGACGATGTTGCCCACGCCGAACATGCGCTGCCAGAACGGCTCATACACGGTGGAATCCTTTACGCGATAGAGTTCCAGTTCGTCGGTGCGCTTGGAGAAAACACCCTGCCGAATGCGAATGCGTTGCGTAGTCAATTCGTAGACGCGGCAGCGAAGCTGAATCCACTTCACGATCGCGTAGATGATCGGGATCACCAGCACGCAGAGCAAAGCGCACAAGAGATAAATGTGAAGATTGCGCACTTGGGATGAACTCCCTGTCCAGATGACCTGTTCCGTCGATGTTGTCTCCGGAACGCTGCCCGTGGTGTCCTCGTTCATATCTTCGTTTTCAGCCGACCGCCCTGTATTGTCAATGACTCCAACCTTCGCCTGACCTCCCAGAATCATACGCTTACCGAACGAACTCGCAAAGCGGTCGTCGAAATTCGCTCCGCGAGAGCAAATCGTTCATTTGGCGTTTTCGAAAACCGCTCTACCTTACCCTATGCTGAAAAGGAGTGGCGACCTCAGGGACGGGAGAATGACACGACGTCAACCAGCCGGGCGAGGCATGTCCGTCGCTTCCAAAGGCCTGAGTTGGATTCCGTGGGAGGCCATTGTCAGCCGCATCGCGCGTGGCAAGGGGTTCGTGGATCCCATGCACGTGCTCAAGCGGCTCCGGAATTTCGCCAAGCCATCCGAAGTAGGTGAACCGATCGAGTTGTTGCGCGCCGGGGCTATGTTCCACGCGCGTGGACTGGTCAATACCCGCGCCATTCAATTTAACCTAGATTGGGTGTGGCCTTACTGGGTCGAACAACAGTTCAATCCCGACAGCGAATCGTTCATCCCCCGCGCTTTTTCGTTCAGCCACATTAATCTCACCCATCGGAATTGGACCGCCGTGGGACTGCCCGATATTCCGCATTACTCGATTGTCGATCCGCGCGGACTGGTGACGCCGTTGTTCGATGGCTGGTCGTTGGATTTCTGGTTGCTCGGCGAAAACGAACCGCTGTTTCCTTCGAAGTGCAAAACGGCGGAGCAATTCCTGGACATGGACGAAAACATTTCCGTCCGCACCTGTATTGGCGACGATACGCACGGAATTTATTCCACTGTCCGGATGGAGGCTGGCGAGCACGGTGCCGTGTGTGTGGTGCGCGTCAATCCCCGCGTAACCGGCAGCGCATGTCTCGTCGTGGCGGCACGACCTTACAATCCGGAAGGTGTCAGCTTCATCGATTCCATTGCAGTAGGAGAGAATCGCGAATCATTACTCATAAACGGCATCGACACGGTGGAGTTCAATCGCCGTCCCGAACGCGTTGCGCTTTCGTGTTATCAATCCGGCGACGTCCTTGATGCGTTGCGCGCCCCAGATGGGGAGGACGACTGTGGCGATACGCTGGACTGCAAAGTGGGTATGGCCACAGGTGCGGCTGTATTCGCCGCGAACGAACTGTTGGAATTACGCATTCCCATTGAAGAATCCGGAAGCACCACGACGAAGCAGAATTCATGGCGCGATGAGGTCAATGCCTGCGCACGTTTGCAGATTCCCGATGAGAAGCTGCAACGCCTTTACGACATTGCCGTGCGAACAGTGCTCCTGCACTCACCCGCAGAGGTCTATCCCGGGCCGTACACCTACAAGCGCTTCTGGTATCGCGACGCGGCTCTGATTCTCAATTCGCTTATCACCATCGGCGCGCGCAAGCGCGCCCGCAAAGCGCTGGATCTCTTCCCACGCGGGCAGTTGAAGGATGGCTACTTTCGTTCGCAGGAAGGCGAATGGGATTCCAACGGTCAGGTGCTCTGGATTTTGGATCGATACTTCTCACTTACGAATGACACCGTGCCAGCGGGCTGGGTAGAAATGATCGACCGCGGCGCGCAATGGATTCTGGACAAGCGCATGGGGTCAGAGTCGGAACATCCCGGATTGCTCCCGGCGGGATTCAGCGCCGAGCACCTCGGCCCAAACGATTACTATTATTGGGATGACTTCTGGGGCGTCGCTGGTTTGCGCGCCGCCGCGAGAATGATTTCCAGCGCGAAACCGATACGCGCGAAAGAATTTACGACAGGCGCAGATGAGTTCATGACTCAAATCATGGCTACCGTGGAGGACGCAGTTCTGCGGACGAAGGGAGCTATTCCCGCCGCGCCCGATCGCCGCATGGACTCGGGAGCAGTCGGTTCCATCGTTGTCGATTTTCCGCTGCAACTCCTGCCCCCGGGAGACGCTCGCCTTATGGGCACAACGGAATGGCTGCTCCAGAACAGCTTTGTACGCGGAGGCTTTTTCCAAAACATGATCCACAGCGGCATCAATGCCTACCTGACGCTACACGTCGCGCAGGCGTTGCTGCGTGCTGGCGATGCACGCGCGCATCAATTGATCGATGCCACTGCGGAACTCGCCAGCCCGACCGGCCAGTGGCCCGAAGCGATTCACCCGCGTACCTTAGGTGGTTGCATGGGCGACGGTCAGCATGTCTGGGCGGCGGCCGAGTGGATTGTCATGTTGCGCAATCTGTTTGTGCGCGAAGAAGGAGACGCGCTTATCATTGGCTCCGGAATTCGCCCTGAATGGTTGGGCTCGCCCTGTTCATTCGAACGCACCTTGACTCCTCACGGTGAGGTGAGCGTGGAATTCAAGCCTTGCGGTGATGGTGAAGCGACCCTGACCGTGCGCGGCGCCTGGCGTTCGACGGCCCCACGCCTCGATGTCCGCGTTCCCGGCTTCTCGGTCAACGCCGTGTCAGAGCAATCGTTCCGGCTGGTGCGAAATATCGTGACTTGAGGGATAATAGTCACCCGGAGGCGCGGAGAGCGCGGAGTCGGAAAGAAAAGAGGAAAACTCGTTAACCCCATTATTCTCAGCCGCTCCTGCGCCTCCGGGAGCGGCTTAAACAAAGGCGAATGATCGCCGCTAATGAGGTTCTCGGGTGCTCATGTCCAGATATTATTTCCAGGCAAATATTACCTGTTCATATCTTCTGCTTGCCACGCACGGCTTGCATCATACCTTGTCGCCTCTTTTATGGCAGAAACGACTTTGGCTCCTGAACAAACCCGCACTGAAACAGACGTGAACGGCGCAACGAAACCACGCCCGTTTGCCTGGACGGACCGCTTCAACAACCGCCACATCGGGCCGAACGCCGCCGAAGTCAAAGCCATGCTGAAGGTGTGCGGCTACGAGACGCTGGATGCGCTCGTGGATGCCACCGTCCCGCAGTCCATTCGTATGGCAGCTCCGCTGAACCTCCCCGCCGCTCGCAGCGAATACGGCTTGCTCAATGAAATGCGGGAACTCGCGGCGAAGAATTTGGTTTTCAAAACCTACATCGGCACGGGCTATTACGACACGGTGACCCCGCCCGTGATTCAACGGAACGTCATCGAAAACCCGGGTTGGTACACGCCCTACACACCCTACCAGGCGGAAATTTCACAGGGACGCCTCGAAGCGTTGCTGAACTTCCAGACGATGGTCACCGACCTCACCGGCATGGAGATCGCCAATGCGTCGCTCCTCGACGAAGGCACCGCGGCGGGCGAAGCCATGCAGATGGCGCACTCGCTCAAGGGTAACGAGGAAAAGAAACTCATCTTTGTCAGTTCCGCTTGCCATCCGCAAACCATCGACGTGCTGCAAACCCGCGCCAAGGCGCTTGGGTATGAAGTCGAGGTCGGTAATTACAGCTCGTTCGAATTTTCGCCCAAAGTGTTCGCGGCGCTCGTGTCGTATCCTGACACCTACGGCACCGTTTACGATTATCGTGCGTTCGTGGAAAAGGCGCATGCTGCGGATGCACTCGTGATTGTCGCCTCCGATTTGCTCGCACTCACGTTGCTCACACCTCCGGGTGAATGGGGTGCAGACATGGTCGTCGGCAGCGCGCAACGCTTTGGTGTGCCGCTCGGCTACGGTGGACCGCACGCGGCGTTCTTCGCCACGCGCGATGCGTTCAAGCGCGAAATGCCGGGTCGCCTCGTCGGTGTTTCTAAAGATTCACGCGGGCTGCCCGCGTTGCGCCTCACTTTGCAGACGCGCGAGCAACACATTCGCCGCGAGAAAGCCACCAGCAATATCTGCACGGCGCAGGCGCTGCTCGCGAATGTCGCATCCTTCTACGCCTGCTATCATGGTCCCGCGGGCCTTACGGCTATCGCGCGCCGCGTCCACTTGATGGCCGTGGTGCTCGGAACGGCGCTCAAGAATCTTGGGTTCAGCATCGCGAATGATGTGTTCTTCGACACGTTGCATATCGGCCTGGGCAATCGCAGCGCGAAGGACCTCATTAAGTTCGCAGAGAAGCATCAGGTGAATTTGCGCCTCGTGGACGCGCATTCCGTGGGCGTGTCACTCGACGAAACAACATCGCAGGAAGACCTCGAGATGTTGCTCAAGGTTTTCAACAACGACAAAGATTCCGCGTTCAACCTCGACCATCTGGCCGCCGCGGCGGAGGTAGACATCCCCGCCCCGTTCGCGCGCAAGTCGAAGTTCCTGCAGCACCCGGTTTTCAACACGCACCACTCCGAAACCGAGATGATGCGTTACATTCGCAAACTGGAAGCAAAGGATTTCGGGCTCGATAAGGGCATGATCCCGCTCGGTTCCTGCACCATGAAGCTGAACGCCGCAGCGGAAATGTATCCAGTGACGTGGCCGGAGTTTGGCCGCCTTCATCCTTTCGCGCCGCTCGCGCAAACGCGCGGCTACCAGCAGCTCTTCTCGGAACTTGAAGAATGGCTCGCGGAAATCACGGGCTTTAGCGCCGTGTCATTGCAGCCGAATGCCGGATCGCAAGGTGAACTTGCAGGTTTGCTCGTGATTGCGGCTTATCACTCCTCGCGAGAGGAAGCGCATCGCACCATCTGCCTCATCCCGACCTCCGCGCACGGGACGAATCCCGCCAGCGCCGTGATGGCCGGCATGAAAGTGGTCGCGGTGAAATGCGATCAGCTCGGCAACATCGACGTCGCGGACCTACGCGCAAAATCCACCGAGCACGCGGCAAATCTCGCCTGCCTCATGCTCACCTACCCTTCCACGCACGGCGTGTTCGAAGAAACGGTGAAGGAGATTTGCGATATCATTCACCAGCACGGCGGACAGGTTTACATGGACGGCGCGAACATGAACGCGCAGGTCGGCCTTTGCCGGCCCGGCGACATCGGCGCGGACGTTTGCCATCTGAATCTGCACAAGACCTTCTGCATTCCGCACGGCGGCGGCGGTCCCGGCATGGGCCCGATTTGTGTCGCGGAACATCTTGCGGATTTTCTCCCCGGCCATCCCATTGTGAATTTGGGGGGTGAAGATCCCATTGGTTCCATCAGCGCCGCACCATGGGGTAGCGCGAGCATTCTCACCATCCCGTGGGTGTATATTCGCTTGATGGGTCCGGACGGGCTGACGGAAGCAACGAAGGTTGCCATCCTCACCGCGAACTATGTCGCACGCCGTTTGGAGAAATTTTTCCCTGTGCTCTACAAAGGTGCGAAAGGCACCGTGGCGCACGAATGCATCATCGACCTTCGTCCCTACAAGACCGTGACGGCTGAAGACGTGGCGAAGCGCTTGATGGATTACGGCTTCCACGCCCCGACGCTCTCCTGGCCCGTCCCCGGAACGTTAATGGTCGAACCTACCGAGAGCGAAGACCAGACCGAGCTCGACCGTTTCTGCGATGCAATGATCGCCATCCACGGCGAAATCCAGCGCATCGAAAAAGGCGAATGGGACAAGGCCAACAACCCGCTCAAAAACGCGCCGCATCCCGCAGACGTGATTGCCGCGGACGATTGGAACCACCCCTACACGCGCAACCAGGCCGCCTTCCCCGTGAAGACCCTGCGCGACACCAAATACTGGCCGCCTGTCGGCCGCGTGGACAACGTCTTCGGCGACCGCAACGTGATGTGCTCGTGCGTAGGGATGGAAGCGTATTCGGGGGCGCAGGGAACCTAAGTCAGTTTGCCGTTAATTCTAGCTCGTTCCACGGAAATTCTCTTGAGCCGTAATTGAAGCATCGAGGCGACGATTGATGATTGTACGCCAGAGTCAGCCCCTCGGCAATTGCATCTATGATTCGGCGTGTTTCAACATCATTCAAATTTCCAAGAACGAATTGAAAGTTAAGCTGAAGATTCTCGTCGTGGCATTTCCAATTCTGAATGGATCCACCCATCAAGCCATCCATGCCAAATGGATCTTTCCAAGCTTTGCCTTCCGCGTTTCGTCCCGAGGCAAACTGGCCCAGCAGCGTGTCTTTTGTTCCAATCAAATTAAAAGAGAACTCGACTGCTCCGCGGTAACCAATACTTTCGTAAATCCGTTTGAGCGCGTGCAGATAACACCAAGTTAAGCCTACGACTTGGACAAAAAAGAAATATGGGATTCCGGCGGCAAGCTGTGCTTTTTTCCAGTACCAAAATACGTGCTTCGCATCACAGTATTCAATGGCGCCATCTTTTTCGACCCGCAGATAGCGTGACCAACACTGCTCCCGGTCACGTTCTTCCGTGTGTTCAGGATTCATGAATATAACTGAACGCATCGTCGTAAGCGCCTTGTATGGAATCGGAAATTGATCCTCCGCACGTTCGCTTTGCGGTTTAACTTTTGGAATCGTTTTTGCAGCCTGGCCGATGTCCAGATTTAGTGGTTCGTGAGAAAGAGGCAGGCTTACTAGTGATAACCAAGAGCGCGGACGCACAATCTCCTGAACTCCATCGCCCCGCCGAGTAACAGAACCCAATTTCCCCGACCATTCATTCTTACCAAACGCGCTACTGTCGATGTCGCTATAGCCATTCTTCTCAGCGAACACCGGCTTCACCACCGTAACGAGTGGCTTTATTTCCGCTTCTGGGACTTCAAATAGGGTCGTTACCAGTGTGTCATTATCTGGTCGAACTACCATCTCATCAGCCGGCAATTTCAAAATCATGTCACCGTCACCATCGAGATGTCCATAATGGGGTGTTTGGCGTGATCGACCATCGTTTCCCACTTTCTGATACACGTAATGCATCAGTCCATTCGCCGTAAGAACACCATTGGAATCAGCAGCCTTTCCCTGGATGCCTTCGATCAAATAGCCAGTAAAGATCGAATTCTGGCCCGACGGACCACCTCCATCTGCAACTTGTTCATCAGCCTTACCAGCGGTCACAACCTGACGCGAGAAACGAGCAAGCATTTGGCTAACAAATCGCTGCTGACCGACACCAGCACCACGTGTGATTGCGAGGCCGCTGTAGCACGCATCCATGATGAACAGGATATGTTTGGCAGGTATCAAATCTGCATTTCTCGATAACTCATCCCACCGAATAAGCGTGCTTTTGTCCGCGGGGTTTCCATCCACAGGAATGAGATAACCGACAGGCGCTCGATGACCCTCGACGCTGTCACCGTGGCCGGCGAAAAACAGCAAAATGCGCGAGTCCGCCGGGCAATCATTTGAGTATTCTAAGAATGCTTGAAGAATCGCAGCTCTTGTTGCTCCAGCGTCGGTTAATAGAATAATATTTTCCTTTGGAAAACAAAGGTCACTAGCTATGGCCTGTTGAACCGAATGTGCGTCGTTTACCGCGAAAGTAAGTTTTGGCGCATGAACATAATTGTTGATTCCAATAATTAGGGCGTAGCTCGCGTCGTACTTGGGGCTGTAGCGATTCACAGCTTGAGTTTCTACACCTCTTGAAACTCCGTCAACTTTCCACGCTGCGTCATTAATAGTGCGAGCGCCCATCTTCCGCCTTTGTTCGAACTTTCTCGAAAGGCAGCGCATTGACCATCGGGCTTGGTTAAATGATGCTTTGGCCCATGAAAGTTGCCCTGACGCAACTCCAGCAGAAATTCATCGCGGAAAAGATGAAATCCGGTGGCTACCGATCGCGGAACGAAGTCATACGCGAGGCACTGCGTGTTTATGAGTTGAACGAGCAGGATGACAGTGACCCGTCATTGGAGACGGCATTGCGCCACGCGTTGCACAGCCCAATTCAAAAGTTCGCTCCTGGCCATTTCGTTTCACTCGCGCATAAACATCCCTAACTCGTGACAAAGTCTATGAAAGATGAGCAACGAGGAGGTTCGCGCAAGTCTACGTCCGATAAGTCGTCCACGCCTTATCGGGAAGGCGAAGATACGCAGCCACAGAAGAGCGACGAAATCGTCGTCTTCATCGTCAGCCGCGACACGCAATGCGAGGAGTGCGGTGAAGAATTGGGCTCGGGGCGCTGGCTGCGGGTAGAGCAGGACAAGCCACTCTGCATGTCGTGCGCGGATCTTGCGCACTTGGAGTTTTTACCTCGAGGGAATGTCGCCCTGACGCGACGTGCAACGAAGTATTCTCCATTGCGAGCAGTCGTCGTCCAATGGTCGCGCTCGCGCAAACGTTACGAGCGACAGGGAATCCTCGTGACCCCTGCCGCGATCGAAAAGGCGGAAACCGAATGCCTGGCGGATGAAGAGCAACGAGCGCTGCAGCGGGAGCGCGCAGCCGCCCGGCGTGAGGTGGAGGATTCGCAGTTTGTGGCCGAGTTCAATGAAGCCATCCGCCAGCAATTTCCCGGCTGCCCACCCGCGGAGGCGCTGACGATTGCGAGCCACGCCTGTCAAAAACATTCCGGCCGCGTCGGCCGCAGCGCGATGGCGAAGGAATTGGACCCAAAAGCCGTTCATCTCGCCGTGGCCGCACACATTCGGCACGCGCACACCGCGTATGACGAATTGCTGATGAAGCTGGGCGACCGCGCCGCCGCGCGCCATGCTGTCCGGGAAAAAATTGAGACGATTATTTCACGCTGGCAGTCAATTGCCGGGCCGCAGTAAGAACTCCACTCACGGATGCATCTGATGGAAACGCTCTACACTCCTCCGGTCGATAAGCTGCTGACATTGGGCGAAACGCCCCGCCAGGGTACAGGGATTGACTACAGCACACACGGGATCACCCAGGAGCACGTGCCGGATTTGATCCGCATGGCAGCCGATGAAAAGCTCAATTCCAGTCCGGGAGACAGCACGGTTGTTTGGGCGCCCATACATGCGTGGTGGGCACTCGCGCAATTGCGCGCGGAGCAAGCCATTTTGCCTCTGCTGGGACTGTTTTCGCGTATCGAAACACATCAGGACGACTGGGTAGAGTCAGAATTGCCCCGTGTGTTCGCAGCAATAGGCCCTGCAACGATCGGGCCGTTGGCTGCCTATTTGGCGGACTCGTCCAAAGGAGAATGGTCGCGTGTCAATGCGGCGTGCGCACTGGCAAAAGTGGGCCAAAAAAACACCGAATCGCGCGATGAATGCGTCACCCGCCTGACCAATCAACTGGAACGCTTTTCCCAGCAGACCGAGTCGATCAATGCATTAATCGTGACGTCGTTGGTTGAATTGAGAGCGGTCGAATCGACTGCCGTCATAGAAAAAGCGTTCGCGTTCAATGCAGTCGATGAGAGCGTAATGGGAGACTGGGAAGATGTGCAGGTTGCACTTGGACTGAAGGTGCAAAGGAAATTCCGGCGCAAGCCAAGCATACTGGATCAACTGCGGGCAGATTTCGAAGCACTCGCTGAAGCCGAGACCAATTTGGCCGAGCTGGAACCCATCGAGGACCGACTGCAATTGCCGCCAGCGACCACGCCCTACATCGCGCCGCTAAAAGTCGGCCGCAACGATCCCTGCCCTTGCGGCAGCGGAAAGAAATACAAGAAATGCTGCTTAAAGTGATTGGGCGCTCAATAAACTGATTCTGCTGGCGCTCGCCTTCGAGCCAATTCCAGCTAGACTGGTCTTAATATTGTAAGGGTTATGAAGGCGAAGAATACGTGGCGGTTGCACGAAGCCAAAAGTCGCCCCAGTGCGGTGGTGGAAAACGCGCTGACTCGCGGTCCACAAACCATTACACGGCATGGCACCCCGGCGGTCGTTGTCGTTTCCGCCCCTGAATTTCACCAACAACGCTCACGTCGCAAAAGCATTGTCGAATTATTTAAACCAGCAAAAGGAATCAACCTCGAAGTGAAGAGAGAGAAAAGCCCTACGCGGAATAAGCACCTGCGAGTTGACTCGTCGACACCAACTTGCTTTCGAACCTAAGTCGCCGTGAGCCTAATCCCGCAGTCCCAAAGTGGCTGCTCGCCCCTGGCGATGAGCTGTTCATCAGTGTTTTGACTCTCGGTGAAAGCGTAGAATATATCTCCCGACGGATTTAACTTTGGGCCGCCAAAAACTACGAATCACCGCGCGATTTCAACGCGACACATCAGCGGCAAACGGTCGCTTCATCCAGCTCTACTTCTTCACATCCACCGCGAGCAGCTTCGAATCAAATTCCACGCCTGCGGCCTGTGAAATCTCGGAGAGCTTCTTTTGGTAGCGCGCAAATTTGCCGGGAGCGAATTCGATTCCGAATTTTTTAACCACGTCGGATTGGCTGAGAATGAAACCATAGGCCTGCAGTTTCCGATTATTGCCCTCGCCATTGGCGACAACGACGACCTTCCAGAACTCGCTCGGGTATTTGAATTTTCCGAAGCCAAAGTCCGCGCTTGGATTGCTCTGCTTCAAGATCGGCCCGGCGAGGATGCAACAGCGCTCCTCGTTCTTCGCAACCTGTTTTTTGATGTAGGATTCGAACTCGCCCCAAATGCCCTTCATGCCATATTTTTCCGAGTCCGGATTTTCCTGGTTGAAGGCCTCATGCTGTGGCGTGCAGTTGGTCCAGTGAAACGTGTCAGAGTTGCTGTATTCCACTTCATCCGGTGAGTCGCCCCACGCACTATCCTCGCGCCGGACAATGTGCCCGCGATCAATTTGCCCCGCCGGTTTGTAGAACTCGGGATCGGTAAGTTGAAACTTGAGCGGAATGCGCGGGTCCGGAATCCATTTGTCCGTACCCAATTCTTCGCGCGAGCGGCCATCCCGGCGCTCTTCCGTATAGTCCACGTTCACCGCTGACCACATTTGCAGCCGTCGCTTCTTGTTCATCACCAGCGAATAATGATGGTACTTCAGCACGAATGGTTTTGTCGGCTGAGCATGATCCATGAAGATTTCGGCCATGCGATTCGCGGCAACCTTCGGCATGGGCACTCGCAGCGCGCCATTTCCCAGGAAATCTTCCTTGTAGCCTTCCTTCGCGTCGTAATCGGTGTCGAACCGAATGACCTTTTCCACTGCTATCACCCGCTTGCCACCCGCAGGCGCCGCTTTCCCCGCGACGATCTGTGGTGCCTCAGCCCCGGAGTTGATGTGGATGGTGACCGGTCCGGTGAAGTTGAATACGTTGTTTCCCATAACTGATGTCCTCGCGGTTGTGATTTCTGTGCCTCCAATGTTCGCTGTGTCCGTCTCACCGCTGACCGATGCCACCGACTCCAGCGGATCGATGGTTGTGGTCAGCAATTCGTCCAACAAAGCTTGTTGCCCGGCGGTGGGCATGCGCGTCTTCGCAAGCTGGGCCACGATGGCACTCACGCGCGCACCTTCGTTCGCCACCCAGTTCACCTCATTGTCATCCATGTTTTCGCTGTCCCAGTGAGTGCCATGGCGGCTCCAAATTTCTCCATCCCTCATTTCGGGCACCCCTGAGTGATGCAGCGCCACAAGTTCCCACGCCTGGCTGAATGCGGGCGCCCCGGAGGAACCCGGCAGCGTATCGGTTGTGTAGTGGAGAAACCCGTCGTCCAGGACATCGATCAACCGATTGTCCGTGACCGCGTAGCTTTTAGGCCGCCCATCCGGATGTTGAATAATATTTACCGGGTGACCTTTGAGAATTTTTCCGGTGGCTTCGATCAAGCGAATGGTGCGGAACTCCTGCGAAGGCTTTCCTTCCAGCGATTTGCTTTCAATCGCGACAATCGCAAAATCCAACACGTCATTCGCGTAATAGAAGTCGTCGGGTTTAATCTCGAAGAACGACCCAATTTGCACTCCCCCATCCACCCGCTCGTAATCGAAATTGGCCCCAAGCCCCACGGCTGATTCCTTGTTGGGAAGCACGTGCCAATTGGTCATGAGCAAACGGGGCGTGACCAAAAAACCCGTGGCGAATGCTTCGGCCTCCATGCCCGCGCCACGCAACACAACGATTCGTGCAACTGGCCGGCCCGCCACCCGCGCAGCCTCGGAAGGAGCATAATCAACGAGATCGATGGTGGGGCCAATGATCCGTTCCAACGCGACAGGCATCGCACCCGCTCGCCGTTGAAACAGGGCACTCCGCCGCATCGATTCACGCGCCACGAAGCGCATCTGCCGGTCTGGAGAATCAGACGGATTGGCTTCGCGTTCTGAACGACGCCGACGCCATCGATTTCCCGCCGCCCGCATCATCGCGATGCGCGCCTCTCGAACCTGATTCTTGGTAATCATGTATCAGTTCCCCGTGTCGATACGTCTTCAGTCGCAACAACTTTCAGACAAAATGAATTATTTCGGCCCGACTGGATTATAACTAATGCTTAATGGGACCCGCTGGCTACGGATTGCGACATTCCGCCGATGGCTGCGGGAGTCAAGCAGGATGTGGGGCAACAATTGTGATTGGTGTTCCCTTCAGCGCTCCGGCCACCCCCGGGGAATTTCCATTGAATTTCAACCCCGTGTTTCCCACTCTCCCGCGCTACACGAAACCGCGTCCTTGACGCATTGAAACGATGAAACTTGAACTGAAGCAGAACTGTAAATACGCGCTGATTGTCCCCACCAGCATGGGCGTGCGCATCACTCCCCAGAACGGCGCGCCGGTCCATAGCGGCGGCTTGTTCCAGATGCAGGTGACCAGCGCGGAGACGAATGTCGCCAGCATCGCCTCCTATCTCGGATTGCCTGTAAAGGTCCTCACGACGTTCGTGAAAGGCAGCCCCATCGCGCAGATGATCAAGGACAACCTGCGCGCCCGCAACATGGACTTCGAAGGCGCGGAAGTGCCGCAGGGCGGGCCGTGGGGTTTCCGCCATCAGTTCAATATCGCGGACAGCGGCTACGGTTCCCGTGGGCCGCGCGTGTGGAACGATCGCGCCGGCGAAGTGGGCCGCACGTTGAACGTGAAGGACTTCGATCTCGATCGCATCTTCGGCAAGGAAGGCGTGCAGATTGTCCACTTGTCCGGACTGATCGCCGCGCTCTCGCCGGAGACGAGTCAGTTCTGTCTGGAACTCGCGCGCGCTGCAAAGAAACACGGCACGAAGATTGGCTTCGACCTCAATTATCGCGCCACGTTTTGGAAAGGACGTGAGAAGGAATTGAGCGCCATCTTCGCGGAAATCGCGGGCATCGCGGACATCCTGGTCGGCAATGAAGAAGACTTCCAACTTTGCCTCGGCGTGAAGGGCCCCGAAGCCGGCGGCAAAGACATCAAAGCCCAGATTGAAGGCTTCAAGGAAATGATCAATCGCGTGAAGAAGGCGTATCCACACGCCCAGACCTATGCTACCACTCTTCGTGAAGTGGAGAGCGCCAATCATCACCTTTGGGGTGCCATCATGGCGGCGGGCGACGAATGGCATGTGGTTGAACCCCGTCCCATCGGCGTGCTGGATCGCATCGGCGGCGGCGACGGTTTCGTGGGTGGCATGGTCTACGGCATTCTCAAAGGCTGGGAACCGGAGAAGTGGATCCAGTTCGGCTGGGCCACGGGGGCGCTCGCGACCACGATGCTCACTGACTTCGCGCAACCCGCGGATGAAGAGCAGGTCTGGAGCATCTGGAAGGGCAACGCCCGCGTGCAGCGCTAAGCTACAAATCCTTTCGCACAACGCCGCCGGTTCAGGTATGAACTGGCGGCGTTTTTGTTGATATGTGCGACGAACAAAATAACTCGGCGAACAAGCCACAGCTCTCCAGATCCGAAACCGGACTGAAAGTCGCGCCGGAAGTCATTCGTCGCCCGAGCAGTTCGAGCGACAAGCGGCTTCGCAAACTTTACAACTGCGAACGCGGATTACCGTTCAAGCCCACGGAAGAACTTTAAGCCTCGCGGACGGAGCGCTGTGCTGAAAGCCAGCCGCAGCAGAGTAAGGACATCCAACGCTAGACATCACTCAATGCTTTGCGGCGTATCCATAGGACGGCAGCGAATAAGCCAAAAACGCAGCCTCCCACTCCAAACATCGCCGGCCCACCCCACAGATACATGAAGGCATCGATTTGTCCGTCGGTAGGGTCGCTCTTCCGATAGCGCACAGGCACTGAGTCGCCCACTACGTGCTGTTTCCGACTGGAAGAATACCGGGAATGCACGGTGTGCTCCTGACCTTTTTGGTCACGATACGTAAATGTTGGGGCGTAAGTCGTCCGGTTCGCGCTCGTTGCCGTGGGACGCAATTCCGTGACCGTGCCCCGCGTGGGCACTGAGCTTAGAATGAATTGGCACGTGTAGACCGCCCAGATGAGAGCGGCTAAAACCATTCCCCCGGAGACAATGCCGAAAAGCAGTGGACTGGGTGTTCGTCGGCGCACAGTTACCGCACCGGCACCAACTCAATCAGGCCAGCATCGATGTATTGCCCGCCGGTGGTCTGATGACAGCGAACTGCGATCACGTTCTTTCCTTCACGCAATGCCTTCGTCGCTTCGGCGCTCACGTCAAATTCCTGATAGTCACCAACGTGCCGTGTGACTTTGGTCGCAAGCACGCCGTTGATGTAAACCTCCGCGTCTTCGTCATGGCACATCAGGAGTTTCACTTCCTGCGGCTTGCCGGTGACGTTGAACTCGCGGCGCATCCAGATGTCCGGCGTTTTCCATTCCGTGCCGATAATGGACCCCGGCGTGCCTTCCGTCCCGAACCCCGCTCGACCCTCTTTCCACGCGCTTGCGTCGAAGTCTGCCTTTATCCAGGCATCAGCGGGCTTGCTCGTGGTATAGCGCCATGTCGCGCCTACATGTTGTGAAGCCGTGGGCGTGAGCACGACTTGCTTCGGCTCAGGTGGGAATTGAAAACGATTGGCTTTCGCGATCGTTTCCACCGGCATCTTCATGATCTTGCGATCGTAAGTCATGAGTCCGTTTACTTCCACTTCCACATCCGTGGTCTGCGTGTAAATCGCCGCGGAAAGTCCGTGCTGCTCGATCATCGGCTGAAGTTTGCGGACGAGGTTCACGTAAGCTTTTGTGAGCGTTTCGGAATTGGTGAAGCTCCGATAACCCCAATTCTTTTCTCCCTGCCAGGTGTGCCCTTTCAAGGGCAAACCGAGCCCACCGTATTCACCGAGCACCATCGCGCGATCAGTCACGGCCGCCGGCGCGCCGGGCCCGGGATACTGGTGATGATCGATGATGTCGCCCGCTGGGAAATGATTTCCGCCGCTGGGCCCATCCACGAGGCGCGTCGGATCGAGTTGTTTCGTCCAATTCAAAATGCGCACCGTATCGAACTGGCCCCAACCTTCATTGAACGGCACCCACACGACAATGCTCGGGTGATTGTAAAGTTGGTTCATGATCGCCTTCCACTCGCGTTCATAAATCGCCGTGGATTCCGTCGTGCGTTTCATTTCTTCGCCATCGTAGCCGCTCGGGCCACGCCAGCGTGCGCTCTTGTCACCGCTCGGCATGTCCTGCCAAACCAACAAACCGAGTTTATCGGCCCAGTAATACCAGCGTGCCGGTTCCACCTTCACGTGCTTGCGCGCCATGTTGAAGCCGAGTTTCTTCGTCATCTCGATGTCATAGCGCAACGCCTCATCCGTAGGCGCGGTGTAAAGACCATCCGGCCACCAACCCTGATCCAGTGGGCCGAATTGAAAATAATTCGTGTTGTTCAGTTGCATGCGCAGGCGGCCCTTGTCATCGCGAGCCATGGAGATCTTGCGCATGGCGAAGTAAGACTGAACTTCATCCACACGCTTACCTTCGAGGAATAACTCTGCTTTCAAATCGTAGAGCGTTGGGCTCTCAGGCGACCAAGCCTTCGGTTTGGGAATTCGAACAGTAAAACGACCCAGTGAGGTATCACCTTTGTCGAATACACTTCCCTGCCACTCCTCACGAGCAATTGTCCGGAGTCCGTCATTCACGCTTATCCGGATTTCCGTTGCCTCCTTTTCAAAAATCCGCAATGCACCCCGCAAAGCGCGCTCGTTTCCAACAGAAATATCAACGAGTACACTGACCCAATTTTTGTCTAAGTCCGGCGTAATTTTTAACCAGTTGATGCGAACGTTATCCACCGGCTCCAACCACACCGTTTGCCAAATGCCACTCACCGGCGTGTACCAAATGCCGTTGGGCTTGCGCACCTGCTTGCCGCGCGGCTGCGGGCCGCTATCTGTCGGGTCCCAAACACCCACCACGATTTCGTTCGCGCCCTTCGCGTTGAGGGCGTCCGTGATATCGAGCGAAAATGAATCGAAACCGCCCTGGTGTTTGCCCGCTTCCTTGCCGTTCACCCACACCGTCGCGTCCCAATCCACCGCGCCGAAATTCAACAACACGCGCTTGCCGCGCCATCCGCGCGGGATTTCAAACACGCGCTTGTACCAAAGCCGTTGGTCCTCCGTCACAAACTGCATCACGCCGGAAAGCGCGGACTGCACCGGGAACGGCACGAGAATTTTTCCGCTCCAACCCGCCGGCGCGCTCGTCACAGCCTTGTCCGTGATTGCGTAGTCCCACAGGCCGTTCAAGTTTTGCCAATCCTCACGCACCATTTGCGGACGCGGATATTCATCCAGCGGTTTCTTGGGCGAAACTTCCTTGACCCACTTCGTCATCAGCGGTCCCGCCGCTGGCTTCCAGGCATCAGCGGCCGAAACACTCGCAACCAGAGCCAATGCGACGGCGAAAGAATAAAGTCTTGAGTTCATGCTTGTTGGTTCGCGGGCATCTCACACGTTCGAACCGCGAAGTTCCAGCCTCATTTGGCAAAACGGGAACGCGTTATTTCGTTTTCACCAGGCAAACAGGCGTGCATTTCCCTCTCCTTTTGGCAACCTGTCGAAAGGAGCCAATGAACTCTATTCCGATGTCCACCCCGGCCGCTCGAATGGCGCCAAACTTCGAGAGCCTGCCGACGCGCGCCAGCCTCTTGAGCCGGCTGCGCGACATGGAGGACGCTGCGAGCTGGCAGACCTTTTTCGATTCCTACTGGCGCCTGATTTACAATGTCGCCCGCAAGAGTGGCCTTTCCGATGAAGACGCGCAGGATACGGTGCAGGAAACAGTCGTCGCCGTCGCCCGCAGGATGCCGGAGTTCCGCTATGATCCGCTGAAGGGTTCTTTCAAGAATTGGCTGCTCGTGATTACGCGCCGGCGAATTCAGGATCACTTGCGCAAAATGTATCGCGCTTTGCCGATGACGGGCGATTCCTCCAACGCCCTCGCCAACGCAGCGTCCCCTGCCCTGGCGCCTGGCGCGGATATCGACGCCGCTTACGAAGAACAGTGGCAGAAGACGATTTTCCAGGCGGCGTGCGCCCGCGTTCGGCAGCGCGCGACCCCGAAGCAATATCAGGTGTTCGATTACGCGGTCCTGCAAAACGTTCCCTTACGAGAGATCGGTGAGATGCTTCACCTGAGCGCCGCACGCGTCTATCTCGCCAAGCATCGAATCAGCGCCGCGATCAAGCGGGAGGCGGAGGAAATCGAGAAGGAATTGAATCAATCCGTTGGAGAACGTGATCGTTCATCGTAATCGGTTCATTTCGAAAAACTCTTTGATCACAGATGATATTACATCGCTGCGACTGGCTTTCAGCACGGTCGCGCTCCGACGGAAATGGAGCGCGGCTGTGGCGAAGCCCAGCCGCAGCAATGCCAAAAGGTTTGAGGCATGGAATCCCCAGTTTCACTTCCAGAAAATGCGGTTCGAAGTGAAAGATTTGGCGAAACGCTCGAACTAAAATCAAAATCGGATGAGCCGTTCAGACCTTGAAACTCCGGGGCCGAATGAAAATGCCGACGACCCGGGTTCAGAACAAGTCATGCGCGCCACCTTGCGCGCACGGCTCGCGGACACTGTTCGAGCGGAACATCTGCGCACACCGCCGAGCATTCCTGATCATGAATTACTCCAACACATTGGCGCCGGAGCCTACGGAGATGTGTGGCTCGCCCGTTCGGCCCTGGGAACGTTGCGCGCCGTAAAAATCGTCTATCGCGCGCGGTTCGAAGATGAACACCCCTACGAACGGGAATTTCAGGGCATTCTTAAATACGAACCCATTTCGCGGACGCACGAAGGGCTGGTGCAAGTGCTGCACGTGGGCCGCCACAATGAAACGGGCTGCTTCTACTACGTGATGGAACTGGCAGACTCCGTGCAAAGTTCGGCGGCCGCTCCGTCAAGCTATTGTCCGCGCACGCTGCGTTCCGAAATCAAGAGCCGAAATCGATTGCCCGCCGCGGCCGCAGCGGAACTCACGATTCGCCTCGCCCATGCGCTGCAACATTTGCATTCGCATGGCCTGGTCCATCGCGACATCAAGCCGAGCAACGTCATTTTTGTCGATGGGAAGCCAAAGCTCGCCGATGTCGGATTGATCGCGGGCGCAGGCGACTCTCGTAGTTTCGTCGGCACGGAAGGTTTCGTGCCGCCCGAAGGTCCCGGTGCCACCCAGGCGGACATCTATTCACTGGGCAAACTGCTTTACGAACTGGCGACCGGCTGCGATCGGCTGGAGTTTCCGCAATTGCCTTTGACTGTCACGCGGTCACCAGAGGGCCCAGCCCTGCTGGAATTAAACGAAGTCGTGACCCGGGCCTGCGCTCCGCAACCCGAGCGGCGCTACGCGAGCGTGATCGAACTGCAAGCTGACCTAAGCTTGTTTCTCGCTGGGCGCAGCCTGCGCCGGGAACGGAACATCGAGCGCAATGTGCGCCGGTTGAAACACACGCTCGCAGCCAGTTGCATCGTAATGGTGGTGGCGATGGCTGCCGTAGGGCTGGCGAAAAACTCCGAACAAAAATCAAAAGACCGCGCGCGTCTTGAATCGACCCTGCGTGCCCGCGCGGAAGCCGCCGAGCAGGACGCCCGGCAGCAACTCTACGTTGCGCTGCTGGAACAGGCGCGCGCCAATGTGCAAAGCCTCGAACTCGGCCAACGGGTCCGAGCGCTCGACGCCGTCCGCCGCGCCGCAGCCATCTCCAACACCGTCGAACTGCGCGGCGCCGCCGTCGCGGCCTTGGCGTTGGCTGACCTCCGGTTGGAAGGCGAGTTTCCCATCGCAACCGAAGCGAGTATCACGCAGTTGGACCCGGCTTTTAAGCGCGCCGCCATCATCCGGGTCGCGGGAGCTACGGAGATTCATTCGGTGCCAGATCTACGACTCATCACGACGCTTCCCGCTTCCACGAACCTGCCCGCTTACGTGGCCTTCTGGAGCGATAATGGACAGTTCCTCGCCGTGAAACGCGATCGTGATCCGGAAGGTCATCGGGCTGAATTAGAAATCTGGAACGTCGATGCATCCCGTCGCGCGCTGCTGCTTCACGATTCACCATGGGCCGCGGCCTCGTTTCATCCCCATCGCGCGCAATTGCTCGCGGGTCTTGGGGAAAAATCCTTGGCCCTGTGGAACTTGGACACGGGCGAAGTGGCGGCGGGACCAATTCCGACTCCCGGTGACATCATCCGTGTGCAAATCGCACCCGGCGGAGAACGCTTCGCCGCCCTCTGCAAAGCGGAGAGTGGCTGGACGATTTCAGTTCACGACTTGCAGGACGGTGCGCTGCGTTTCACGCAAAAATTTTCGACTTACATCAACGATCTGGATTGGCATCCAAGTGGACGATTCCTGGCCATGGTCGATGCTGACGGTGGTGTGTCCTTGATGGATGCTAAATCAGGGGCGAGGCGATCACTCGGCCGGCACAAGGCCAACGCCGTCACGGTTCTGTTCAGCGGCGACGGAGGCCATCTCATTACGGGTGGATGGGAACGTGAACTGATTTGTTGGGACCTCGCCACGATGCAGCGCGCCTTCACGATCCGGGCGAATAGTTTTCGCGCGCAGTTCAGCGGCGATGGCCATCGGTGCGCTTTGCTCACCCTGGGAGGAGTGCAAATTCACACGTTGGAGCGTCCCACCCAAAGACAATTCCAGGACAGTGTGGGCGGGCGCCTTCGTGATGCCGCTTTTTCCCCTGATGCCCGATGGCTTGCGGTTTCAGGCGATGCTCGCCTGGGCGTCTGGGATCTAAATACGATCGCGCCCGCTGCTCTCGTCGCCGAGGGTGCCAATGCGCGGACATTTTTCTCCACGACGAATGAAATTGTCGCGGGGCGGAACATCTCCTGCTTTCGATGGCACGTGGAGACCGGCAGCAATGTCACCTCCCCTCCTCAACTCAAGGCCATCGACACGGTGAAGGATCGATGGGTGAAGTCCGTTTGCGTGTTTTCAAATCAACTGGTTTTCACCGGACAGAACGGCACACGCATGGTGGCTGCGGGTGAGGCCAATTCGATGGAAGGCGAATGGATCGCCACGGCCGACGGGCTGAACGGAGTTTCACCGGACGAACGTTGGTTCGGGATCTATTCTTCTTTCACGCCCGTGCTGAACATTTATCGCCTCCCAGAGCTGCAATCGGTGACGCAGTTGTGGCATCAGGCCAGCATCAACGGCTTTAAATTCTCTCCACGAGGCACGGACGTGGCCGCGTATTCACAACAATATGTGACCCTCTGGAGCATGAAAACCTGGCAACGCACCCGGTCGCTCACGAATTACAGCGGCATCTTCTACTCGCCCGATGCCCCGACTTGCTGGCTCACACGGGAAAACCGCACCACGCAGCTATTCGACGAGCAGACTCTAACCCCGCTCTTGCCGCTGCCGAACGGCACCGTTCCCCTTTCACTCAGCCACGATGGCCGTTGGATGGCCGCCAGCCACGACGGTCAATACCTGCAACTGTGGGACCTGAATGAATTGCGCAAGCGGCTGCAGGAATTGGGTCTGGATTGGGTTCAGCCGTAAGGTAGAAAACATCGCGCTGCGATGTTTTCCGCCCGCGTCCCAGCGGGCGGAGGGCATGTGAACTCCCGCGCGTCAGCACGTCTTACGCATCGCGCCGTTACTCTTCCGACGGAAGATTCCGAAAACGGGCCCATCGCTGTAGATTCTGCGGCAGATTGCCAGCAGTTGAATGATTCTGATAAAAGCCGGAGAGAAAGGGAGAACAACGCGCCTGCAACTCGCTAACGGCAGATGCGCCAATCGAGTGAGCCTCATAACTATGAAAATCATTATGACGGAAAAGTTCAGACTGTAGGGCACGTTCTTGTTTTCTTCATCCGGTGAAGATCTTGGAGATTCTCAAATCGACTACGATCGGTCCACGAAGTCAAAGGCCTAACTTACTTGACAGGCATGGGAGCACTTTGGTTGAGAGATGCGGCCGCATTCGTCGTCGGAACCATCGGCCATTTTACTCTGAATCATTTGGAGGTGTTCATTGCGAATTCTCCTACTGGAATTGGTGCGCCGGTTGTTTTTCATTGCACGGGTGCGGGGAAGAAGTCCTCGGAGTTTGTGACAGTTTTTGTGAAACATTTTACCTGCCGCCACAATCCAGCCTATTGCAAACATCTGGTACTTTCATATAGTGTATTTCGGAGGAGAGTTTCGGAAGCCGAATGGAGTGAAAACGACCGGTTTTTCGAGGAATTGTTGAAACCAATATACGACAAGCTAGCTCCTATAAATAAATAAGAACAATGAAGCCACTTCCGCTTGCGTTGGTTTTACTCCAAGTTGCGACAGCGCTGACGAAACTTTTCGCGAGCGACTTCCAGTTCTCTCCGGCTCAGATCGATGAGATCCACGCGCGTCTAACTACCGCTAAAGCCAACCAAAAATATGGCCCGGTTTACGATTACATCTTTCAATCCATTACCGATGACATTGGAACCGATGACGAGCGTCCCAAAACTGACGCAATTAGCGGAAGAGTTAACAAATCCGTCTGGCTATGGGTTCGAGGCGCGAAAGGAGTTAATGCGGATAGCAGCGACTTCTTTTCTCAATTCATCCGTGACTACACGAAAGAACAGCATCGGATGCGATTTGGCCGAATTCTGGAAGACGCCCTTTTGCAGGTAGCTTCCAACCAAATTTGCGATAGATTTGCAACCGACATTATCGCCTTGGGCACTCTGCCTTCCCTAGCAAGAACAGGGGGCAACGATGCTGGGGCGATAGCCGCACAGATTTTCGATGGCCAGCGACATGGATTGCATTTCAAAGAAGACTACGCACCTTGGGCAGGAACAATTCTCTTTCCGTTCTTGGGCAATGGAGGAGTCGCTTCAGAGACTCGCGAGGATAGTTTCTTAAGCCAATGGGTGTTACAACCAGGGACAGTCAGTGATTCCGGTATATCATATAAGTCTTTGCCCGGCACCTACGATCTTATTTCGATCGCGGCGGCTTCTCATAAAATTACATGGCTGGCAGGCGCTCTCTACAACGAATTGTTCGGAGAAAACACCGTCAAACAAACCATCAGAAACAACGCCATCGGCGAAACCAAAACGCTCCAGTTGCTGGACGACTTGCGCGCAGACGCAAGTCGTTTCTTTCAGCAATGCTATGGACTTCCTGATATCCCTCTTTACCAAATCGGCGGAGACTTACCCTTGCATGGCACTTATGTATCAGGACTGGCATATTGGGATCACCCACAATACATCATCGGAACGCTGAAAAATGATGCAAGCGTCCCCACTAATGACGATGTGTTCAATTCAGGAATCGTTCATGCAGGGCCGGGGGACGATGTAATCATTGGGTCGGCCGGCCAAGATATTGTCGATGGTGGTGAAGGGGTCGATACGCTGAAATACTCACGTCTAGCGGGCTCCATCGCAGCTCGGCAAGAGCCTATGAGCGGAACGTTGTATCCCAACCGCTGGAATATCACCAAAAAAGGAATGCTTCTGGATCAAGTCGATTTTGCGTATTCAGTGGAAAATATAGAGCTGACCGCTCATGACGACACTCTTGAGATTAACAGCATTGACGCTGACAAGCACGTATATGATCTCGGGGATGGTGTTGATGATGTAGTCTTGTCCATGACTGGCTCGCTGGAGAAAGGAGAGGGAATTTCCATAGCAAACTTCGTGTCGCCTCGCCACGTTAATGAATGTGTGGTTCTCAACGCTGAGAATTTCACTGTAGAGCCCGGGAAGATTGGTTATTTCAAAATCGCAAAACTGGGAAACAATTTTACGTTTAATCGATATTCTAATCGTACGAGCACGGACCCGTATTCGACTACGCTGTCTTACAGGAACTTTCCGACAAAGCTAACCTTCGATCTTCAGAATGACTTCATACCAGGAAACAAAACAGTCACCGATATTCACGGAAATACAGATCGATTCAACAACTTGCCATTCATCGTAGGAACGTCGCATGGCGACAGATACCTGTTGGATGACGATTTTGCTTCCTACAATCGGCCGTACTATGGTCCAAAGCATATTTTCACTGGTCCGGGCGACGATCTAATTGAAGGCCATGCACTTAACTCCGTAGTGTATTACGGCGGAGGCCACGATGTTATTGACGGATACGACGGCCACATGGACATGCCTTTTGGCATCAAATCGACAGATCTCTCAATGGGTATTGAGAATGCTAGGCTTGTTTATTCATACATAGGAGATGATTGGGCGACGCACCTCTACTCGGCAGACGTAATGGTTAAAGTTGAGGGTCACGGCTCGATTCTACTCCGCAGTTGTGTCACAATCGAACACGTCACCCAGAATGACGCTCCCGATGTTTATTATACTAGCGTAATCGCATATGTGTCGCTGCAAAGCCCGCAGGGAGTAACGACTGTTCGTTTAGCTGTTGCCAACGGTCTGCCTCACGCTGAAGGAACTACTGATTCGTATCCCAATTTTGTGATGCAACATTGGATAACATTGCCCCTCACAACTTTCGATAACCAACTTTTATATCAAGGCGCCTATCAAGGCGCCATGACTACCGACGAGATTGACCTGAACGTCTTCACGGGAGCCAACGATGTGTATGCTCATGACGGTGATGACGTTATTATTGGCAACGCCTCGACGAACCGGCTCTACGGAGGGGATGGCAATGACAGGCTTGTCGGCAATGGCGGAAACGACGTTCTGGCGGGAGGTGGCGGCAGCAAAGATGTTGCTGTTTTTAAAGGCAAATTCATTGAGTTTTCGTTCTCTGGCGTTCCAAGCGCATTTACTGTTACGGGTCCGGACGGAACAGACAGTGTAAACGGGGTCGAGGAGTTGCAATTTACCGACTTGGTCATTCCTACTTCTGATCTATTCACCGACAGCGTCCAAGATCGACGGAAATTGATGAATCTCATGGTTCAAAACTCCACTGCATCAGAAACTGATGCCGCATTGCCGGGAACCCGTTTCGCTCTTGCCGTGCAGGGGATGTTCAATGATACCAGTTTCGCCACGGCGCTCTTGCTGGCACGACAGGGATTTAATGACCAGAATTCCGAAATATCGAACGCCGTGATTAATAGGATTATTGCCGAAGCTGAATCAATTCATGCAGCCAGCGCAAATGTGCCGAGTTCTCTTTTTCCGGCCGTTGTCTTTGGGGGAGCAGATGAAATCATGTTTAGGAACTTGTCCGCGTCTCCGGTAATAGTGACGCCTCTGGCGGGAGGAGGAGAGGCGTTGATTGATTTAGCCGCATTTCGGAGGGACTCTGTATCGGCCGTGGTAGAACCTGGTGGAACTTATCGGCATTCAGTGAGTATTACAAATCTGTTTTCGAGATTCCACCGAGCGCAAGTCCAAATCTTGCCACACGTTCTTTCTGGAATGTTTCTTGCGAACATTCAGAAACCTACAAATTCAACCCTAACGCTGCCCCGCATTCCACAGCGGGGTGCGGATGGAACTGCTTCACTGGCACCCCCCGTTAACGAAGCTGATCGATATTACATCTCAGATCTTCGACCAGACGATCTCTACGGCGAGGTTCTTGTCAAATTCATAGGCCAGAACTGTTTGCTTTCTGTAACGAACAACGGAGCAGCCACGTTATGGCAAAACCGCGACCTTGTCGGAAGACCGGCGGTTGTTAATCGTTATGAGCTTGTAAGCCTTTTTGCGAATGCATCGATAAGAGTCACGGCTACTAACCAACCGGCCTTCTTCCGGATCATTCTGTCGAAGCCCAACGTAAACGGTAATGGAGCTTCCGAAGCTGTTTACGAAAGAACGCTTCAGTAGAGCCGTGAGCGAAAGACTCTTAAACGCGCAATGTCCTCAATCGGTTATCTGTCTGTTGCTCACGGACTAGGCCATGCTGCGCGAGGAGAAGATTGTTCGGAACCCCGGGGCTCATACTTCCGCTCACGCTATCATTCTGATGCGCAATCATTCGAGCGGTGATCCCCCTCGGAAGCAGACATCAAAGCAACACGCAACCTCATCCGGGCCGTCAAACGGCCGGGCATTAAGTATCTTCCCTGCCTGACTTAGTTCGTAAGCGTCACGCGTAGCCCCTCTATTCAGAACACAAAAGAGTCATAGCATAGTTGCTATGACATCGATGCAGAGCGGGAAGGAGATACTCAAGAGGGACAAGCGAGGGAGAGTCAGGACGACGCGGCAGAGGCGCGAAGAACTGTTGAGGGAGTATGAGCGCAGCGGATTATCTGCGCCCAGGTTCGCGGAGTTGACGGGAGTGAAGTATCAGACGCTGGCGGGGTGGCTGCATCGTCGACGCAAGCAGTTGGGTCAGGTGGCTGCCCCCAAAACTCCGAGTGTCCAATGGCTTGAGACCGTGGTTCAGGCCGCGGAGATGCCTGCCACCTCCGACAGCAGGCTGCTGGTTCGTTTGCCGTCGGGAGCCACGCTCGAACTGTCGCACCTGACTCAAGCCCCGCTGGCGGGAGCGGTGCTGCGCGCTTGGGAGAAAGCATCATGCTGAGCTTCACCGGTGGTCTGAAGGTGTTTGTGGCGTTGCAGCCTTGTGATTTGCGCAAGAGTTTTAATGGCCTGCACAGTCTGGTGAGCGAACGCCTGCAGGAAGATCCAAGAACCGGCGCGCTCTTCGTGTTCGTCAACCAGCGGCATAATCGGTTGAAGATCCTTTATTGGGATGGAACGGGATTTTGGGTCATGACCAAGCGCTTGGAACAAGGGACATTTTCCTGGCCGCGGGTGGCTGAGATCGAGCGGCCGAAAATGCAACTCACGCCCGAGGCGCTGGCACTTTTGACCGATGGCATTGATCTGCGTGGAGCCCAGATGCGTCCCTGGTACGAACGGGCGGTGGCTTAAACTTTTCATCTCCTCTTTTGAATAAAACGCTCGGTTGCTGGATCAGAGCCAGCCACGGATGACGAGCGGCAGCGACACGACCCATGACCTGACCTTGCTGCGTGAACTCGTCTCTACTCTCCAGCAGGAAAATGCCTTGTTGCGGCAGAAGATCGACGCGCTGGTCCGGCGCGTTTTTGGTTCCTCCAGCGAACGAATCGATCCCGCGCAACTCGAACTGTTGCTCCAGTTGGCTGGGGCTGCGGCGACCGCGACCAGGCCGGTGCCGCCCGCACCGGCGGCGGTGGAAAGCAAGCCACCCAGGAAACAACGCGTCCAGCGCCTCCCGGAAAATCTTCCGATCGTAGAGGAAGTGATTGAACCCGAACCCGTCCAGGCCGCGCCCCAACAGTGGCGTTTGATTGGACAGGAAGTCTCCGAGCAACTCGATTACGAACCGGCCCGCTTTCTGCGCCGCCGAACCATCCGGCGCAAGTACGTGCATGCCACCAATCCAGACCAGGTCCCCATCGTGGCGCCTTTGCCGGAGAAGTTGCAGGAGCGCGGCGTGGCCGGACCGGGGCTGCTCGCGCACGTGCTGGTAAGCAAGTATTGCGACCACTTGCCACTCTATCGGCAGGAACAAATCTGTGCCCAGCGTTTCAAAATCAATCTGCCGCGCCAGACGCTGAGCCGGTGGGTGGAACTGAGTGCGGACTGGCTGCAACCCATTTACGAGCAAATCCGCACGGGAGTAATGGCCCAAGGTTATGTGCAGGTGGACGAGACGCCGATCGAATATCTGGCGCCGGGCCACGGGCAAACCAAGCAAGGCTATCTCTGGACCTGTTGCCAGCCAGGGAAGGATGTCTTCTACCATTGGGAGACGGGCCGGGGTGCGGACTGTTTGCCCCGGGTCGTGGGACCCAAGTTCAAAGGTGTCATCCAGTGCGATGGCTACGGGGCCTACCGTGCCTATGCTGATCGCCATGAAGGGATCGAACTCTCAGGTTGCTGGGCGCATGCCCGGCGCAAGTTCCACGAAGCCATGGAGCAGACGCCTGTGCGCGCGGGTTGGATGATGCGACAGATCCAGCATCTCTATCGGATTGAATCAGGACTGCGTGAAAACCGGGCAGGACCGGTGCTGCGTCAGGCCGTGCGCGCCCACCAGAGCCGTCCGATCGTGGAACGGCTGCGCAAGGCTGTGGTTCTGTTCAAGACCAGCCGGCAACATCTGCCCCAGAGCTTGCTCGGTAAAGCCATCGACTATGCTTTGGGCCAATGGACTGCACTGGAACTCTACCTGGGCGACGGCCGCGTGGAGATCGACAATAATCTGGTCGAGAACGCCATTCGCCCCACGGCCATCGGCAAAAAGAACTGGCTCTTCATCGGAGAGGCGGGAACCGGCCAGCGCGGTGCCATTATCTACACCATCATCGAATGTTGTCGGCGCCAGAAGATTGATCCCTTTGCCTACCTGCGGGATGTGTTCACCTGCCTGCCTCAACTGACCAACCAGCAGATCGACACGGTCACTCCCGTAGCCTGGGCCAAAGCTCAAAAGCGTCGGCCTTCCAACCAACTCACAAAGACATCAAAGAAGTCATAGCAAATTTGCTCTGACAAAACTGCACTGCGCTCTGGCGTTACCAGAGGGTGCTACGCGTGACGCTTACCTTAGTTCATCAATTTTGTGAGTTCGGCTCTCACTTGATCTGCGGAATTAGGACGGTCAAGAGGATCATCACTCAACGATGCACTTTCCAAGATCAACCATTCTGATATCATTTCTACACCACACAAAATTTTCCTGTTTTACGTCTCGGTGTACAATCTTCTTCGAATGGACGTGTCGAAGAGCGTCGCACATTTGAATCCCCGCCCCGATTAATTGCTCCTTCGACAGTGGCCCGTCTTGTTGAACGTCTTCACGGAGGTTGGATTCACCCAATTCCATCGCAATCCATGGAACTATATACCCGCTACCAAGATCGATTTCGCCGGAGTCATGATACGTGGCGATTGAAGGGTGATTGAGCATTCGTAGAATTTGTAGCTCATTCCTGAATCGGTCAATTCGTGCCTCGCTTTGCTCGCCGCCGTGCGAATCCGCTATGGGTGTTTCCACCATTATTATGTGCCAGCAACTGAGTGATGAACGAGTTAAGAAAGGTTTCGCATGGTTACGCTATTTAGTCTTTCAAAAGTGCAGCAAATGTCTGACTCCATTGGTGAGTTGAGGCGCACTGATTGGCGTTTTAGTCCCGCAGAAGTGATAACGGCGCAGCGCACCGTCCTCTAGCTTGGAAATACCAGATTCTTCCTTTCGCCAAAAAATTTCACTTTGCAGTGAAAGATTTTGCGAGGACAGCGAACTGCACGTCGTATGAGGACTCATTCGCGGGCAATTGGAGGACTAAGAACACGGCGCGCTGGTCTAGTCTTAGCCGCTTTTGTGGGCATAACCCTCCTCCTTCCTTCGCTTCCCGCCGCCACACGCACGTGGACGAGCTTTCTCAGCGGTGTGTGGAGTGATCCAGGCAATTGGACCCCAGCCGGCGTTCCGCAAAATGGCGATACTCTCGTCTTCGGCGTCTTCAGCGGACGGACCTGTTCCAACGATCTTGCGAACCTTAGCCTGAACACGATTACATTCACGAACAACGGCTATACCATCACGGGCAACGCCGTCACCCTCACGCAAGGCATCTCGGATAACCACATCGGCGCGAAGAACAAGGTCTCCTGCCCCATTCAATTTCCGACCGGGGGCAATATTTTCTCCATTGGTATCGGACAATTGGAAGTGGCCGGAAACATCACGCTGAACGGCGGCGGACTGTTAAGCATTTTCGTCTTCGACACTCCCATGACCATCAGCGGTGCCATTAGCGGAAATGGCGATATCGGGAAATTTCAACCCGGTGACCTTTACCTCACCGGCACTTCAGCCAACACTTACACCGGCGGAACCTACATCCGAGGCGGAGCCATTCACCTCGCCAAGACTTCACTTGTTCGCGCGATCTCGCCACGCATCACCATCGGAGATACGACCCAGGACAGCGCGCTCTATGACGATCTCGCGGGGCAATATCCCTCGGCCTTGTCGATGTTCATCGGCAACCGCGGTACTTGGAGCATCACCAACGGCGCGACGGTGACAAACCTGACGTTGATCGGCGATTCCTTGGCCAACGGCGGTTCCGCGGAAATCATCGGGGACGGTCTGCTCACGTTGGAAAGCAATGTGGACGCCCATGCGCAAAATCCCGCCGTGAATGGTAATTCCATTCACATCGATTGCCTCGTCAACCTGGGCAATCAAACACGCATTCTCTCCGTCGCAACGAATACCGGTCTAAGCTTCGGGAACACGATTATTGGATTCGGTTCATCGGGCCTGACGAAAACAGGTGTCGGGGGGTTGAGTTTGCGAAAGAATAATACGTATTCGGGTCTGACAACGATCGCGGCCGGAACTGTACTTGCCCAAACCGGCGGCGCCCTGGGTGGTTCTGGAGCGGGCGGAGAAACGCGCATTCAAGAGGGCGCTGAGTTATTCCTCATCGGCAACCTCCCACCGGGACCGGTCATCAACTTCCCGGAAACCATCATCGCGGAAGGCGGTGAACTTCGTTACCAGGGGTTATTTCAGGCCAGCGGTGCGTATGTCATAAGCAACAGCCTGCTGTTTAACGGTGCTCATCCAACGCAAAATCTTTTCGAGATCACCGGCACCATCAGCGGACCAGGCGATATCTACGTTTTGAACGGCACACTCCGATTTTCCGGCATGAGCGCCAACACTTTCAACGGGACTGCTTTCGTCGGGGAAAACGATTTCGTGGCCGCCTTCGGCACGAGTGTGTTGGAACTCGCAAAACCAGACAACGTGATTGCCGTGCCGGGACGCGTCGTGCTCCGCCACTTCTTCAACGGCAGCACCATTCTAAGAAATTTGCAAAATGGTGGGGTGAACACGGTAGAACTCTACACGGGCGGTTCATGGCTTCTGAATGGCCGCAACGTTGCGCCGAATACGGTGAGGTTCTATGGCCCGGGACTGATCGATACGGAAGGCGGACAACTGCAATTCACCTCGCCGGGCGAAAGCTTTCAACTGTCGAGTTTGAACATCAGCAACCTCACGGCGGAAATCCGCGGGCGCGTTCTATTCTCATCACAAACAAACAATATTTTTGTCAATTACCCCTCCGCACTGAACATCAGTGCGCAAGTAACTGGCCTGGCTACGCTCCGCAAAACGGGCGGCGGAAATCTTATCCTCGGGGGCAATAACCAATTCACAGGCCCGGTGTCCGTCGAAAGCGGAGAACTGATTGTGAACTCAGATAACGCTCTCGGCACTCGCACGGCGGGCACGACCGTCATTGATGGCGCCACCCTGCGTTTCAACGGCACCAACGTGGATTCGTGCGGCGAACCGTTGAACATCGCAGGCACGGGCTGGCTCGGAACCAATGGCGCTCTCACTTGTAACGGCGATGCCTACATCACGAACACCGTATTCATGAGCGCGCCTGCGACCATTCACACTCCCGCCAACGCTTCACTGATCGTGCGCGCGGCCATAACCGGCACTGGACCACTCACGAAAACCGGTCCCGGCACTTTCGGTTTCTGGGGCGACGCCGCCAATACCTACACGGGAAATACCTTTGCGAATGAGGGGAATCTCTGGCTGTTGAAGCCCAACGGGATCACGGCGGTCCCCGGCAATCTTGTCATCGGCACCATCAGCGGAATTAATTCCAGCGGCACTTCAGCGACCGCGACGCATTTTCAAAGTGAAGCCATCGCCGGGACCAATGTGACCGTCAACGGCGGCTCTCTCTACGATCTCAATGGGTTCAATGAGTCGCTGACTTCCGTGACGCTGAACAACGGTGGAGACATTCGCACTGGCAGTGGCGGGATCAGTTTCATTGGTGCGATTGGCAATGGCACACGCGTGGCGGTGAATCCGGGCCTCAACGGCGCTTCGAGTATTTCGGGACGGCTTACCGTTCTGTTTGGCGGAGCATTCACCGTCGCGCCACGCGTTGGCATTTTCCTCAATCCGCTCCCGGAACTGGATGTGTCGGCCACCATTCAAGATTCAATTTCGAGCAGCCTGATCAAAAATGGCGGCGGCGCGATGCGGCTGGGCAACACCAACAGTTTCACCAGCACGTTCACCGTGGACGAGGGAATGCTGATCGTTTCGAACTCCTTAGCCCTCGGTGCGAAAACCGCGGGCACCATCGTCAACAGCAACGCTTCCCTCGCGATGGATGGAAATATCTGGATCGAGGAAGAGCCGCTCACGTTGAATTCCTCGAACGCAGCGGCGCTCGCGAACATTAGCGGTTCCAATACGTGGAGCGGCAATTCCACGCTGGCGCGCACGGCAGGCATCAGGGTCGACAACGGCATCTTGAACCTGATGAGCTTCTTCGACTGCTGTGCGGGAAATATCAGCGGTCCTGGCGGCATCACCAAGAGCGGACCAGGCACGCTGCTCATTTCCGGCTTCGGCGGAAACAGCTACTCCGGGACGACGACCGTGACTGATGGATTGCTGGAAGCCTGGCGCATCGTGCCGCCTGCGCTTTCCAGCAACGTCGTGGTGGACGGCAGCAACGCTCGCTTGCGCACCGGAAGAATTCCTGCCGCCAGCGTGGCCCTGCCCTCCACCGCGACCGTGACGGTGAAAAACGGCGCGCTGTGGACCATGAATCCAACGAACAGCGAAACAATCCGCGCGTTGCTCGGCAATGGCCGGGTCAACACCACGAATGCAACATCGCTGACAATTGATAGCCTGGCCTCGTCTACATTTAGCGGTGTGCTTGGTGGCTCGGGCGCATTGAACAAACGCGGCATCGCGACCTTTCAAATGACCGGGAACAGTCCCGCCTTCACCGGCCCGGGAACAGTGTTCGATGGCACGTTGCGCGTGGATGGAGTCGTTTCGAACATGGCGGTCACGGTCAGAAGCAATGCCACGTTGCGCGGCGGAGGAGTCGTCGGGAATGTGACGGCTGTTGAGCAAGACAGCATCGTGCGCGCAAACTCGACGTTGCCTCAACTGCAAGGTGGCGATTTGGAAATGACCAGCCTCACGATGGCCACGGGTGGAGTGTTGGGACTCGCGTTTTACGGACCGTCAGCCATCGGGGGCAACGACAGCATCGTCCTGCGCTCCGCGGCGAATCTTGGCACCACTCGTCTTTCCACTGGATTCCTTTATCCACCACATGAGGGCGATGTGATTACCCTGCTGCGCAAAACTTCCGCGGGCGCCATCAACGGCACTTTCTCCGGCTGGCCGGAAGGCACGGTAAAGAAAGTGGGCGATGTGACCGTGCGCGCCACCTATCTTGGCGGAGATGGCAATGACTTCACTTTTACCGTCACGAATTTTCCCACGAGCTTTTCCTCCTACCGCCTGGCGGAAGGCAATGGCAACCAGACCGTGGAACCGGACGAGTGCAACCTGCTTTACGTGTCGATTCTAAATCGGCGCACAAACGCGCTCGTGATCACGAATGCAATTCTGCGTGCGAACACTCCGGGTGCCGCCGTAACCATTGCGCGCGCCACGTACCCGTCCATTCCCGCCGGGGCCGTGCGCGAAAGTTTAACGGCGTTCCAATTCCGTACTGAACCGACGCTGGCCTGCGGCGCGGCGGTGGAATTCGAACTCGTTTTGGGCGCGGTGAATGAGGGTGAGTTCGCGGTCACATTCGAGGTCGTCAACGGAGTGGATTGCACGCATCCCAGCGGCGCGTGTGAAAGTTGCTTCGTGGTCAACGGCCAATTTTCCACGAACAGTCCGACTATTACTCAACCTGTGTATTTCGTCGGCGCGCCCGCAACTTGTTATCCAACCAAAGGTTGCCCCGGCGCGGACCCGGATACAAACGCGCTGTCGGTGCCCTATCTCACCCACATGTTCACGAACAGCACGACGAACGCACTGTGCGTGACCGCGCAGTTGCGTTTTAACTGTCCGAGCGCACCGACGAATGCCTTCGGTGCGGCGGCCTATGAGCGCGCCTACATTTACAATGATCCATGCCAGCACTATCTCGGCGACAGCGGGGCCAACGGGCTGGCGCCATTTTCATTTCGAGTGCCGGCGGGCTCGAACTTTGTTATCTTCGTCACTCCACGCACGACTAATGCGTGTAACAGCTATCGCCTGGAGCTGTTCGGGCTGCCGTGCCCGCTACCAAGATTGGCCATTGCACCGGACGCGGCGCCGGGCAAGGCCCGCATGACATGGAGCACAGCCAGTCCGGGCTTTCAATTGCAACAGACGGGAAGGCTCCCAGGCACGTTTTCCAACTCACCCACAGCGCCGCGAGTTGTGCAGGGCCGTTACACCGTCACCAACCTTCTCGCGGGCACCAATCAGTTTTATCGCCTGCTCCGGTGAGTCGAGACAGGTAGAAAATATCGCGCTGCGATGTTTTCCGCCCGCGTACCAGCGGGCGAAGAGCATGAACTCCACCTTTAGAATCGCTCCCAAAAAACTTTTTTCAAAATCCGAAAGTTTTTTGAAAGATCCCGTCCGGGCACGGCTTACCACGGAAATGAGGAACGTTTTCATTCATGGGGCTCCACCGTCTGGTCCACGCGTCGGAAGCATCACTTGGCATGCGCTCATTCGCATGAAAACGCTCCTAATTCTCTATACTTTATGCACGACCGTGGTGCTTCAGGGTGCGGTCTTCACGAGCGAACTGGTGACTAATCTCCCGCCTGCCGTGGGCACAACACTCAGTTCATCCCCGTCGAACGGTGTCACCATGGGCAGTTTCATTTACTTCGCCGCGGCCGACGGCCCGTATGGAGGTTCGGGGCGCGAATTGTGGCGAACAGACGGCACGTCGAACGGCACCACCCTCGTAAAAGACATTCGCCCGGGCTCGGGGGATTCTTCGCCGGAACTTCTGACCGTCGCTGGCACCAATGTTTTCTTCGTGGCCGATGACGGGGTCAACGGCCGGGAATTATGGAAATCCGATGGCACAGCCGCTGGCACCATGCTGGTCACGAACCTCACCGCCAATGGCAGCTCGGAAATCCTGTCCCTGAAGGCCGCCGGTCGCGTGGTCTATTTCACCATGCCGTTTCTGACCAATTTCACCACGACCCAGAATCCGAATTGCATCTTCCAAGTGACCTTGGAAAGGCGGCGCGGACAGCTCTTGAAATCGGATGGAACCGCTGCGGGCACCGTTCGCCTCGCTGGCCCGGGCGGCTTGCTCACGACCAATGGAATCCTGCTCTCACAAGATGGCCTCGACACGCCACAGTTTGGAGGCAACTGTAGTCGCACCGAAAATCTCTACGATCTGGTTCACACCTATTCCACTAACGCCGTGTTCTCGGAATATGTGGGAACAACCAACTACCAGAGCAACGTCATTTGGCGCACCGATGGAAGTGTGGCCGGCAGTGTCCGCCTGGTGACGACGAATGCTTTCATCAGCGACTTCCGCGCCCTCGAACCTGATCTTTATTACGTCCAGCAGGGTAATCTGCTGAGACGAAGCGTGAACGTCGGCGGAAGCACGTTGAAAGTGAATGGAACAGGTTCCGCCTACATCGAAGGGACAAATAACGGCCGCCTCTATTTCACGGATATCCACGCCTCCTGCAATGGCCTGTTCTGCCTCTACTCGAATGCGCTAGCGTCCGTGACCTCCGGGCAATCGGCCGTCGTGATCACCTACCAAACGATCAATGGCTCGTTCCGCTATCGCATGATCGGTGCCGGCGGCGGCTTGGTTTACTACCATCCATCCGATCCACTAAAAATCTTCCAAACCACAGGAACGTCCACCGGGGCATTGGCCGTGGATTTCGAATCGTTGGGAATTACGCCGTCCCAATTCTCCTTTGTCGGCCCGCGTTTATTTTTCACGACCAAGGGCACAAACGCTGGTTTGGAAATTGGCGTCAGTGATTTCACCCCCGCAAGCACTCGCATCCTCACGGACCTGTATCCTGGCACGAACGATTCGAATCCAGTCCTGCTGGGAGCGTTTGCGACGAATCTCATTTTTGGCGCGGATGACGGATTGCTCGGGGCGGAATTGTGGCGCGCCAATGGAACGAATTCCGTGACGTTGGTGAAAGAAATTGCTACCGGCACGGACAGCCCGCCGCCCACAGAAGTCGTGGCGGTAGGAAGCACGCTCTTTCTCAGTGTCGATTCGCCCGGCGTGGGACAGGAGTTGTGGAAGAGCGATGGCACGCCCGCTGGGACCACGCTCATTAAAGACATTCGCTTTGGCCCGCTTGGATCCAACCCCACCAACCTCACCGCGTGGGATGGCTTGCTCTACTTCAACGCGAATGACGGCACCAACGGCATGGAACTTTGGCGCAGCGATGGCACGGCGTCTGGAACCTACTTGGTGAAAAACATTCGTGGCGGCGCGTCGAGTTCCAATCCTTCCCAACTGACGGCGGCAGACAATTTTCTCTTCTTCGTGGCGGACGATGGCTCGCACGGTGTGGAGTTATGGCGCACCGATGGAACCGACACCGGCACCATTCTCGCGCAGGATATCGTGCCCGGCATAGAGCCGGGAGGAATCAGCAACCTCAGTTCTGTGGGAAGCCTGATCTATTTTCTCGCAGATACAGGCGGCTCAGGGCGCGAGCCGTGGTTCAGTGACGGTCAACCGGGCGGCACGCAATTCCTGAAAAACCTCGCCACGGGCACCAATAGCTCATCGTTGAGCAGAGCCGTTTCCCTTGGTGGCACAGCCTATTTTCTCAGCGGCGCGGGCGCGTCCTATGGTCTGTGGCGCACGGACGGCACGCCGGAAGGCACCACCCTGTTGCAGTCAGGATCGTTTTCAAATATCGGTGTGGCCGGAGGAAATGTGTTCATAAGCGATGCCACCGGCTTGTGGCGCAGCACCGGCGGCGCACTCACGCTTCTAAAAGATTTTTCGCCCACACCGATTTCACCGTTCGTCACCGTCGGAACGCAAATTTACTTCAGCGTGGCCGAGGATTTGTGGACCAGCGACGGGACGACCAATGGGACTGTGCTGGCCGCGGACTTCCCTATCCCACCCGTTGATCCCGCGCCGTTTCCCGCTCATCTCACTCCGTTTTCCGGCGCGCTACTCTTCACCTCACTGCAAGGTGTATTCGGGCGGGAATTCTGGGCCACGGCCCCGGGCCAAACGGCAACGCTCGTGGCCGACGTGGAAGCGGGCCCGGCAGCCTCGCCGATTCGACACGTTTCCGCTGCTTCCGATAAAGTCTTCTTCATCGCGCGCCAGGCGGGCCAACCTGCATGGCAAGTTCACGCCATGCGCTTGCAAAGTTTGGCGCCACTTCCGCGTGCGCCACGAACCGGTTCGCCCTTTGCGATTCCCGGTCGCCTCGAAGCGGAAGACTTCGATCTCGGCGGCGAAGGCTTTGCGTTTCACGACACCGGGATTGTGAACGAAGGCGGGCAATACCGCGTGACGGAAGGCGTGGACATCGAGACCTGCACGGACACGAACGGTGGCTTTTGTATCACGCGCACGCGCAATTCCGAGTGGTTGGAATACACCTTCTCCGCTGCGCTGTCGGGAATTTATCGTATCGATTTGCGGGTCGCCGCGGCGGCGGCAGGCGCATCGCTGCACCTGGGAATCGACGGTGTCCTTCGCGGCTCCAATGCTGTACCCAACACCGGCAGCGCCAACAATTGGACGAATCTTTCCATTCCAGGAGTGCTCATCAGCACAGGTTTGCACGTCTTGCGAATCAGTTTTGACAACACGAATTCCGCCGGCGACTCGGGAAGAATTAACTTCGCCAACTTCGTTCTCGTCGCATCCAACGATGTCCCGACCGTCAGCATTTTGGATCCGACGTACGGAGACTTCTTCTCGCCGGGTGACGGCGTCCTGCTGCGAGCGATCGTGTTCGACAGCGTCTCCGCCAGTCCGCCTGTGGTGGAGTTCTTTATCGATGGCCTCAGTGTCGGCGTCGATACGAACAGTCCCTATCAAGGCAGTTGGATAGCCACACCGGGAGCACATTTGGTACGGGCTGTCGCCACTGATTCATTTGGGGCCAGCGGCTCCAGTTTGAGTCGTTTATTTTTTGTGGCTGATTCGTCCATTCCATTTGGATCGGAATGGCGCTTTGACGAGCGGAACAGCTACGACGATGAAGCCTGGCAGTTCCCGAATTTCGATGATTCGCGCTGGAGCATGGGACCGGGAGAGTTGGGCTTTGGGGATGGCGATGAAGTAACCACAATCCGCGGCGGCACCTCGGCTTCGCCCCGAGTCACGGTTTACTTCCGTCACACCTTCATCCTCACCAACGCCCATGAATTGACCTACGCTCACGCGCGCCTTTTTCGCGACGACGCCGCGATCGCTTACCTCAATGGCGTGGAAGTCGGACGTTTCAACTTACCTAAATTTCCTATCTCCATCAGCTACACCAACCGCGCCCTCACCAACATCAACAACAACATCTTCGGCAGCGAAGGCGCGTTGGATTCCTTTACCATCCCCGGGGGGTTGTTGACCAATGGCTCCAATGTGCTGGCGGTGGAACTTCATCAATCCATGATCACGCTGGATCCGGAATTCGACCTGAGTTTTGATTTCGCGTTCTCGATGTTTGCCTATCAGCCCGGAGCCGTGCTCCGAATCGCGACCGCCGGTACCAATGCCATCGTGCGCTGGCCGGCGTATCTCGAGAATTGGCGCTTGGAGGAGACACCGGATTTCGTCACGTGGACGCCCGTCCCCGGGGGCTATCAATTGGAGAACGACTTCGCCAAAGTCACGTTGCCGATGGGAACACAGGCATTCTACCGACTGCGCCAGCAACCGCCCGCGCCATGATCGGGAGAGGTGCGGGATAACAATTTCATTCAAGACAGGTTGAATTGCCCGTTCGCTCGACGCATTTCGTAAGACTGAAGCGGTGTTAATTTGATGCAACGGTTTCAGCGTTGAGGGAATTGTTGAATCACGATCCCAGAGTAGCCGTTCCTGCCTTTAGCATGGAACGTCAACGCTGGGCTGAGCGATGAAACCGCGTTGCGGTATCGGTCCGGTATCCCGAAGGGATTTAATCACTCAGCCCAAGGTTGGCTCGCTGCGAGCCTACCTTGGGACACCGTTCAACAAAATCCACCAACTCTGAAAGAGTTACATCAAGCCCGGGCCTATCTGAAAAAGTTGAACTGGGTTTGCTACAAAGGCTCCGTTGAGCCTCAGTCCAACGGACTGCATTCCGCTCCGACACGATTCAGGCAATACATCCCAACCACCCCTTGCGGCGCATCACTCAATCTCTATACTCCCCAAGGTCGCACCTCAAAAAAACCAGATCAGAAAATGAACACGGTGACTCATGCCAAGCATACGGCAACGACAGTTGGGAGACGATGCTCGAAACCCGCCCCGAGGTCGTCACGATTACACAACGCAACTTGGCGGGAACTCTTCTCGCTCCTTTTCGTTTTAGCTCTCGGCATGACGGTTCCAAATGGCCTCGCCGCAACCGTGACGGTAAATGCCACCGCCAATATTTTCGGCGCAGGCCACACCGTCCCGCCCGCTCCGGCAGGCTTTGGCGGCGGTGTGTTGCCGCCCAGTATCGCCCTGGACTCCAGCGATTCGGTGATGTTCCCAACCATCAGTGGCGCGGTCAGCTATAGCGATGGAACTCTGTCCGCCTACGCTGCACCTTTTAGCGCGGAGGGGAGCTCGGCCTTTGGCACCACCATTTCAGGGTATGGCGGTATTTCCGGCATCAGCGGGAATGGGTTTCTCTGGCTCGTCGGCGTTTTCCTCGGTGGCAACGAACCGGCCAATCCATCTCCGACTGCCTTCCCGGCATTCACGGCGGGCACCAAGCAGTTCACCAACATCGCACCCGCTCTCGGCCAGGTCTTTTTCATTGGCGACGGTCGACAGGGCGGAGCGCGCCAACTGTTCAAAGCGCCCTCCGGCGCCACCCGCCTGTTTCTCGGCTTCGCGGATGGTGACGGTGGCACGGGTCTGCCGGGATACTATCAAGATAACCACGGCTCCCTTTCTGTGACGTACTGCTTGAACCCTCGCCTCAGCGTCCGTCCAGCCGGAACGAATACGATCATTACCTGGGTCAACTCACCTTGTGACTTTTATCTGGAGCGTTCGACTTCCCTCAACCCCGGTTCCATCTGGGGCACAAATGGTGTCACCCCGTTCCTGAGCGGCGACATCATGACCGTCACCAACACCGTTCCGACCAATTACGCTGAGTTTTTCAGGCTGAGGGCGCGGTGAGGCTCTTCTGAGCGACCGCTTTTTTACCAAACGAACCCACTTGAATACATTCTTGCCGGGGCTCTTGCATCACTCTGCACCTTGCTGCTTAATCCGGCCTTATTTATGCTATAGATTGTAATGTTTGTTTTCTGTTTTGGACTGTTTATGGTTTGACACCGAACCAATGTTTCCCTACCTTGGCGATAGTGACGCTCGTCGCGATGACGGGCTGTGGCCACCTTGGCCACCGGACATGAAAACAAAGACATTTCCATGAGGTGTTGAATGAGTGATTCGTTAAATCGTTACATGGGGAGAGTAGGCGCACGCGATCCCCGTCTTCGCTCCCTTCGTTTACTTCTATTCAGGTTTCAGAATTTACGAAACGAACCCATTCAACGTTGGAGGGACGAGTTCCACGAGTCCCCATATGTTTCGGAGCGGTTGGCCGGAACAATCAACGGCGGGAAAGGGAAATTTACTAAACGAACCCATTCTGGGAGAGGTTAAATGAGTGATTGGTTAAATGGTTACATGAGTAAGCACTCGGAGCGCCGATTCCGGGTTTCGAGTTCTGGTTTCCGGCCTCCGCGCTCTCCGCGACTCCGCGTGAAGAAAAAATTGCGAAACGAACCCACGCGACAAATTGGCTCATCCTTCTTCGCGCCTTTGCGGCTTTGCGTGAGGCTTTCCTGCCATGCTCGACAGGGAAGAGAAAGGTGGAAAAAGACGTGAATTCCGTGTTGAGCGGAAAATTACGAAACGAACCCACCGTCCTGGATCGCGGATTTCAGGATTTGAGATCTCAGATTATCCCGGACGGGACGGCTTTCGAAGTTTATCCGCGGAATCCGAGTTATCCGCGGTTAAACGGGATTTGCGAAACGAACCCATGAGTCCTTTTGGCACATTCAATATCCGGACCTTTGCGCCTTGGCGTCTTTGCGTGAGTCATCCGTTTCGCGCCGAAACAGTCACGGACTCGTGTAACTCGTCCCTTCGACTTTGTACTAAACGAAGCCATGCGCTCGGGGCGCCAGCCCAAGGTTCCGGGTTCAACGTTCAAAGTTGTTACCGTCTGGCTACAACGTCTTCTCTGCGAAATCTGTGCAATCTGCGGATTTCCGCATCTTCGCTTCCTTCGTTCCCTTCTGTTCAACCGAGAAATTACGAAACGAAGCCATTTGCCGCCCCTACCCGCGTTTCACCGGCGACTGCCGGTTTCGCGTTTTTCATGAAAGGAGTGCGCAGGGCGAAGGCTTATTCAGGACGGGACATGATGATGAAACATGGATTCAACCGTTCGCTTTCGCTGGCGGCCGCGCTGCTCACAATTGGGCTGTATACCGTCATGCACGCTACCGCCCACGCGGCCGGGTGGACCACGAATGCTCCGCTCACCGCGGCGCGGCAGCAGCACACCGCCACCCTGCTGCCAAACGGCAAAGTGCTGTTGGCAGGCGGGACGGCCAGCCTCTTTGGAACGAACCGCGTCGAACTTTATGATCCAGCCACCGGTATCTCGACGCCCACCGGTAATTTGCTGGCTGCCCGCACGCGCCATACCGCGACCCTGCTCATGAACGGCAAGGTGCTGGTCGCGGGCGGGCTCGGTTTTCCTTCTTATCTCTCGAGCGCGGAGCTTTACGATCCTGCGACCGGAACCTGGACGCCAACGGCTCCCATGGGCGTCGAGCGCATCGATCACAATGCCACGCTATTAGCTGATGGCCGAGTCATGGTCATGGGAGGACAAAACTCGACCAACACCTTATCGATCGCAGAGGTCTACAATCCCATTACCGGCACGTGGTCGAATGTTGCTTCGATGAATGCGCCTCGCGTTTATTTCGCCACGACGTTGCTCGCGAATGGCGCCGTGTTGGTAAGTGGCGGGATCGGGATTGGCGGTGTGACCAACGGCGCTGAAGTTTTCAATCCAGTGGCCAACACATGGACTCCAACTACCGGCCAGATGAACGGCCGTCGTTACCTTCACACGACGACGCTGCTGCCGAACGGCAAAGTTCTGGCCGTGGCGGGCAATAACGCGGGTGGCACCGTCACAAATTCGGATCTTTTCGATCCGATCACTTCCGCATGGACGCTCTCCGGTTCGCTGTCGAAAGCCCGGCAATTCCACAGCGCCGCTTTGTTACCCAATGGCCGCGTGTTGGTGACAGGCGGTTATACCACGAACCCAAACGTGTCGGTCATCGAAGCAGAAATGTACAACCCAGCGTCTGGCACCTGGTCACTGACGAATTCGTTGCGCACGGCGCGCACGTGGCATTCGATGACGCTGCTCCCGAGCGGGCGCGTGCTGGTCGCGGGCGGACTCACTGCGACAGGTGTCACTAATACAGTCGAAGTGTTTGACTATGCAGACGGAACGACCTTCCCCACGTCCTGGCTGAACACCGCGCGCTATGGTCACAAGGCCGCACTGCTCCCGAATGGGAAAGTGATTGCCTCCGGCGGTTTCAGCGTTGCTCCTGCCGCCAGTTTCACCGCGGAATTGTACGATCCGATCGGTGGGATTTGGTCACCCGCCAACTCGATGAATCGCGGACGCGCTTATCACACCCTCACGCTGTTGGAGAATGGCCACGTGCTGGCGGTCGGCGGTCGCACCGGCGGATTTGTCGGCACGGAGACTGCCGAGATCTTCAACCCAACGACCGGGCAATGGGCGCTCACGAACTCCATGAACACGAACCGTTACGGCCATATCGCGGTCTTATTGCGCAATGGCAAAGTGCTGGTCGCCGCTGGTCGAGCCACGGGTGGCGCCTACTTAAATACCGCGACGCTCTTTGAACCCTCCACCGGAACGTGGACGCCCACGGGCCCACTGACCACTGCGCGCTACCTGCCTGCAGCCACGCTTCTGTCGAACGGCAAGGTGCTGATCGGTGGAGGCATGACTGCCATTGGCTCGACGAACAGCACCGAGCTCTACGATCCCGCAACAGGGACATGGACGGTTAGTGGCTCCATGTCCATCAAGCGGGACACGCACACCACCACGTTGCTGCCGAATGGCCGCGTGCTGGCAACCGCCGGTGAATCCGACACCATCCCTCTCGCCACCGCGGAAATTTATAATCCGGACACGCAGCATTGGTCCCCTACCCCGATGATGTCTTTCGCGCGCTACGATCACACCGCCACGCTCTTGCCCAACGGGAAAGTGATGGTGGCGGGAGGTTGGAACATTCTCGGACAACCCATTAACAGCGTGGAACTTTATGAGCCCGGAGCCAGCACCAACGGCACATGGACTCCCTCTGGATCGATGCTCGATATTCGCGCGGCGCACACGGCCACTCTGCTGCCGAGCGGACGAGTCCTTCTCGCTTCCGGTGTGGGCACGGGAATCAGCGCCCTGACGAGCGCAGAGTTATTCGATGCACTGTTGGGCTTCGACACGGCTTCACAACCGCGAATCACTTCGATTCCTTCCCCGATCAAACCGGGCGACGTGCTCAACATCACTGGTGCGAAATTCCGCGGAGTCTCGGAGGGTTCCGGCGGAAGCGGTGGCGGGAATTCGCCCACGGATTTCCCGCTGTTGCAGTTACGCAGCATCGAGAGCGGGCAGACTGTTTTCCCCTCTTCCACGCAATGGACTACGAACTCATTGGTCTCACGGGCTCTGGGAAATTTTCCTGCTGGTTGGGCGCTCGCCACCATTTTCGTCAATGGCATTCAAAGCACGTCCTCGATCGTTCGCGTGCAAGCGCTGCCTCCGATCACGTTGACCAATGCAGTGCGGCTGGGCAATGGCACCTTTCGCTTCAACTTCACATATAGTCCAAACGTGAGTTTCACCGCGCTGGCCACCACGAACATCACGTCAACGCTGAGCAACTGGACACCCATCGGGCCTGTGACGGAGATAACCCCGGGCCAATACCAATTCACCGACACTCAAGCACCAAATTTTAGAACACGGATGTATGGCGTCCGCACGCCATAAACGTTGCTTAATCGACACGACGAAAACCGAACCCATTTAACTTATGTAACTCATTTAACCAATCACTAGTGGCCTGAAGCGTAGTCACCAACAAACGCGCGCCTCCAATAATTCTATCAATTCCATCGTTGATTCAGCCATCCTCCGCGCCCTGTGTCGGACCAGTCAAAATCATCACCTGTGAAAGAGAGCGATTCCGTTTGGAGAACCATTCTCCAATCGTTGCGCGGAGAGCAGCACGATTACACAACGGCGCCGCTCAACCGCGCGGTCCTGCTGCTGGCCGTGCCCATGGTTTTGGAGATGGTCATGGAATCGCTGTTCGCCGTGGCCGATGTGTTCTGGGTTTCGCGGCTGGGCAAGGAAGCCGTAGCCGTGATTGGCCTGACCGAGTCGGTCATGACTCTGATCTACGCGGTGGCGCTGGGCCTTTCGTTTGCCGCGACCGCGACCGTGGCGCGACGCATCGGTGAGAAGGATCCTGAACGTGCCTCGCATGCGGCGGGGCAAATCGTTCTGCTGGGCGTAGTCCTTTCCTCCGCGATTGGTCTGGTGCTCGGAAGTTTTGCCCCACAGATCCTGCGCTTCATGGGTGCGAGCGAGTCGATTATCACACTCGGCACCAACTTCACGCGCACAATGCTCGGCGGCAATGCGACGGTGTTTTTGATCTTCCTCATCAACGCCATCTTCCGCGGCGCGGGTGATGCCGTGATTGCCATGCGCACTTTGTGGCTGGCCAACGCGCTCAACATCGCGCTCGGGCCGTGTTTCATTTTTGGGCTGGGACCATTTCCGGAAATGGGTGTCACTGGCGCAGCGGTTGCCACAAACATTGGGCGCGGCGTGGGCGTGCTTTATCAACTCTGGCACCTTGCGGGGCATCGCAGTCGGGTGCGTGTCCGTTGGCGTCATTTGCGTCCCGATCCCGAGGTGCTCACGGCGCTGATACGCACGGGTTGGAGCGGCATTGCGCAAATGCTCATCAGCACCACGAGTTGGGTGGGACTGTTCAAGATCCTCTCGATGTTCGGCAGTGCAGCGGTCGCGGGTTACACCATCGCCATTCGACTCATTGTCTTCGCGCTCATGCCCTCGTGGGGACTGGCCAATGCCGGGTCAACACTGGTGGGACAAAACCTCGGTGCGCAAAAACCAGAACGCGCGGAGGCCGCCGTGTGGATTGCCACGCGGTTCAACATGATCTTCCTCGGCGCGGTCGGGCTGGTTTTTATCATCTTCTCCAAGCCACTGCTAGGCCTGTTCACGTCGGACCCGGAAGTGCTCGGGTACGGATCGCAGGGACTCTGGATCGTAAGCCTGGCCTTCCCGATTTACGCGGCGAGCATGTGTTTCGAAGGCGCGTTCAATGGCGCCGGCGACACCTGGACACCCACGCGCCTGAACTTCTTTTGCTTCTGGCTGGGACAGGTCCCGCTTGCGTGGATTCTGGCGAAGCCTTGCGGACTCGGCCCGCTCGGAATCTTCATTGCCGTGCCCACTTCCTTTACGATCCTTGTCGCGTGGAGCGCCGTGCTCTTCCGCGGCGGAAAATGGAAATTGAAGAAGGTCTAAAACTTCGAACCTGTTCCCGCCAAGCATCTGAGATCTGAGATTTCAAATCTCAGATCAGCGCCTAATACTTGCGACTGCCAATCACATCCTTCGCGACGGATTGCTCGAACACTTCATCATTCACGATGGTCTTCTTCGGCACCGTCTTGCCGGACTTCACGGCCGTAATCGCATCAAACGCAGCCGGCCCCAGCAACGGATTGCATTCCACGGTGCAGTTCAGTTTACCCGCGACCATGGCTTCAAAGGCGCCTTTCACACCGTCGATGGAAACCACGATAATGTCCGTGCCCGGCTTCATCCCCGCTTCTTCAATCGCCTGAATCGCGCCCAGCGCCATGTCATCATTGTGCGCGTAGACGGCGTTGATGTTTTTGCCTTCTGCCTTCAGAAAAGCCTCCATCACTTCTTTGCCCTTGGAACGAGTGAATTCGCCGGTCTGAGACTTGATGACTTTCAGTCCCGAATTCTTGGCAACGACTTCTTCGAAACCCTTCTTGCGATCGACTTTCCAGCACATTGGGATCCTAAGCTTAGAATTCCACGTGGACAAGTTGTCGCG
>JADMIO012796697.1_pt1 | contig 70488 bp, 62 predicted proteins | sample 8958161 | NCBI WGS metagenome assembly JADMIO01 (sample SAMN16585339, study PRJNA669376) | soil metagenome | isolation source: Crop rotation soil | place: USA: Cullars Rotation, Alabama | collected 2011 | reverse complement strand
CGCGACAACTTGTCCACGTGGAATTCTAAGCTTAGGATCCCAATGTGCTGGAAAGGCGCCGGACGATGATGCCGAAGGCATCCATCTTGAGCGGAAAATCGATCGGCACGAGCTCGACCATCCCGTGCTCGCGATACTGCTGCGCGACTTCGATGGGCACCGTGGCGACCATGTCGGAATGCTGGAGCAGGCTGATGGTGACCGGCAGCGAGGGCGTGCTCACGACGTTCTGCGGAGGGTCGAGCCCGAGGCCGCGGAACACCATGTCGAAGCGATGCCGGATCACCTTGCCGGTCGGCAGGATCCAGCTCAGGTGCGCGAAATCCTTCAACTGCAGCTTTCTCTTGCGCGTGAACGGGTGGCCGCGCTTGGCCACGACGCAGATCGCCTCCTCGGCCAGGGGCTCGAAATCGAAAGCCGACTTGTCGTGATGCTCGAACAACCGGGCCACCGCAATGTCGAGCTTGCTGTCGGTAAGCTGCGCCAGCAGCGCATCGCTCGAGTCCAGTTCCACGCGCATTTGCAGCAAGGGGTAATGCGCTTTCAGCTTGGCGACCGTGAGCGGGATCAGCGAGATGCCCGCGGGCATGATGCAACCCACCGCGACCTGGCCGCTCAGGCCGGACTTGAGCGCGGCAATCTCGTCATGCGCGGTACCCAGGTTCGCCAGCGTCATCTTGGCATGGCGGATCATGATCTCGCCGTACCAGGTCGGACGCATCCCGCGCGGCAGACGGTCGAACAGCGATACTTCCAGCGCGCCTTCCAGCTCCTTCAGCAGCTTGGATGCCGCCGGCTGCGTCATGCCCATTTCCTCGGCCGCCCGGTGGATGTTGCCGAGTTCGTCGATGGTCACCAGCAACAGCAGCTGGCGGGGTTTCAGCCGGACCCGGATGAACCAGGCATCGTGGCGCGAGGGCATGGTGAAACCGCGGACGCTCAGGCCGGGGACAGCACGCGCAGCTCCATGCCTTTCACGTAATCCTTCACCCTGGCGCGGTAAGCCTGCATATGCGGCGCGACGCCGTGGGCCTTCAATGCCGCAACGGTTTCCCATTTTTCGACCACCACGACGCGGTCGGCGCCGAGCTTGTACTGGATCGGGATGTCGGTGTCGGCATCGATGGTGGGGCCATATTCGATGCAGCCGGCCTCGGCCTTGACGTCCGGGATGAGCTTGCGGAACTCGGCGAGGAACTTGTCGCGGGTGCCGGGGTTGAGTTCTACTGTAGCGATGACGTGGATCATTTCTACTCCCTTGTTGGTTGTCCGAAATCTAAGGCCTACTGCGCACCACGCGCCGGAAGCGGCACAAGTGTTCCCTTGAGACACGAAGAACACGAAGGGGGCACGAAGAGAGGCAAAAGCAACCGAATGGGAATTGTCAGGAGGAATCCCATTGACGATGCAAATATTGATGTCCGCCGTTCATGAACCACTGACCCTTATCCACTTGGCCCTTGCTTTTCTTCGTGCATCTTCGTGTTCTTCGTGTCTTCGTGGTGCGCAGTATGTTAGAGCTTTGAGTCAGCGGCCGAGCGTGATGACGATGAGGCCGGTGGTGAGCAGCGCGATGCCGATCAGTTCGCGGCGCTCCAGGTGTTCGCGGAACAGGCGCCGCGAGACGACGTAACTGAACAGCAATTCGGTCAGGCCCAGCGTGCGCACGTGGGCGACGGGTTCTATGGCCATCGCAGTGAACCAGCCGGCCGACGCCGCCGCGCCCATGAAACCCGCAAACAGCGACACGCGCCACGCCTTGAGCACGCGCAGGATGACCCCGCGATGGCGCAGCAGCAACCAGCCACCCAGCAAAACCGTCTGCACCACCTGCGCGACCAACAGCGTGATCGCGGCGGACATCAGAAAGGACGAGCCGTGCAAGGCCAGCGCGGCGCCGCGAAAGCCGACGGCGGACAGCGCGAAGCCGGTGCCGGAAGCGATGCCGAACAGCGCGAGCCGCGAAGTCCAGCCCGTCAGCAACGCGCGCCACGGATGCTCGCGGTCCGCGGGCGCCAGCATCAGCACGCCCGCCGTTCCGAACGCGATGGCGATCGCGACTGCCGCGTTGACCCGGTCGCCGAGAAAGACGAACCCGAGCAGCGCGACCTGGATGATCTCGCTCTTGGAGTAGGCCACGCCGAGCGTGAAGTTTCGCTCGGTCATGACTTTCAGCAACAGCGCGGTCGCGGCGATCTGGCTGACCGCGCCGACAACCACCCAGCCGAGAAACGCCGCATTGCCTGCCGGGACCTCGAAGCCGCCGACCAGGTGCACGCCGAGCAGCCAGAGCGCGGCGAACGGCAGGCCATACAGGAACCGGACGAGGGTGGCACCGAGCGTGCCGAGGTCTTTCGTCAGGCCGCGTTGCGCGGCGTTGCGCAGGGTCTGCGCAAAAGCCGCCCAGAGCGTGACCGGAATCCACAACCAGCCGGGGTAGAGCAAGCTTGCGTCAGCCGCGGCCGACGAAAGGCATCTTCGTTGCCATGATGGTCAGGAACTGGACGTTCACGTCCAGGGGCTGTTCCGCCATGTACAGCACGGCGTCGCCGACCTTGTTGACGTCGATGGTCGGTTCGACCTTGATTTCCAGGTTGGCTTGCGGCACGCCCTTGGTCATTTTCGCGGCCATTTCGGTCAGCGCATTGCCGATGTCGATCTGGGAGCAGGCGATGTCGTACTTGCGTCCGTCCAGCGAGGCGGACTTGGTCAAGCCGGTGACCCCGTGCTTGGTCGACGTATAGGGCATCGAGTTCGGGCGCGGTGCATGCGCCGAGATCGAGCCGTTGTTGATGATCCGGCCGCCGCGCGGGTCCTGGTCCTTCATGGCGCGGAAAGCCTCCTGGATGCACAGAAACATGCCGGTCAGGTTGATGTCGACCACGTTCTTCCATTGCTCGAAGGTGAGTTCCTCGAGCGGGATGCCCGGAGCGTTGACGCCGGCGTTGTTGAACAGCACGTCGATCCGGCCGAAAGCGGCCTTCGTCTTGGCGAACAGCGCCTTCACGGATTGGGGGTCGGCCACATCGGTTTGCACCGCCAACGCACGCGAACCCGCGCCGGATTCCCTGGCTGCCTGATCCAGCACATCCTTGCGCCGGCCGGCCAGCGCCACGCTGTATCCCGCCTTCAGCAGCGCCAGCGTTGCCGCCTTGCCCACGCCGCTGCCGGCGCCGGTGACGATTGCGACCTTGTTCTGAGTGGCCATTGCCTGATCTCCTCGATTTATTCTGGTGGAATGCCTGTTGTGGTGAATACGGGAGCGCTCGCAAGCGCCCGCACGGGAAGGAGATGATACCGCACGCGACCGGCCCGTTCGTGCGGGCTCGCGCGTCAGGCCGGTAGAGTACCCGGCCCGGCAGCTACGACGCGAAGGTGCGTCCTCCCGCCTGGTTTTTTTCGCGGCTGGCGACCTTGGCCTGGTACATCGCCAGATCCGCCTGCTTGACCAGCGACTGCGCGTCGATGCCGTTCGCCGGATACAGCGCAAGCCCAACGCTGGCGCTGATCAGGATCTCGTGCGCGTCGACCCGGAATGCCTGGGCGAGGGAAGAGCTGATCGCCGCAGCGACGCGGTCGGCGTGTTCCGCCGTGCGCAGGGAATCGAGCACGACCACGAATTCGTCGCCGCCGATGCGCGCCACGGTGTCGGCGCCGCGCACGCAATCCTTCAGCCGAAGGGCGATCGATTTCAGCACTTCGTCGCCGATTGCGTGGCCGTACGAATCGTTGATCGGCTTGAAGCGGTCCAGGTCGACCAGCATCACCGCGACCATCGACCGGCTGCGCCGCGCGCGCTCGATCGCGAGTTCGATGCGGTCGTCCATCAACGCGCGATTGGCGAGCCCCGTCAGGTTGTCGTGATAAGCCAGGTGATGCAGCGCCCGCTGGCTCTCCTGCAGCCGTGCGTTGGCGTCGGCGAGTTCGCGCGTGCGCTCGGACACCCGCCCCTCGAGCTCCTGCTCGGTGCGCTGCATTGCGTCGACGACCTCGTGGTGAGCTTCGAGCGCCTCCGCCTGCGCCAGTTCCTTTTCCCTGCGCATGACGTTGATGCGATCGGCCAGCGCCCAGGAGAGCAGCAGCATTTCCAGCGCCGAGCCGATCTGCATTGCATGCGACGTCAGCTCGGTCGTCGGAATCCAGCCGAAATTGCGCAGGCCGGTGATGCCGACGCCGAGCAGCAGCATCGTCCACGCGATCAGGAAATAGTTCGCGCCGGGGCAGCGCCGTTTCCAGCTCAGAACGCCGGCGGTTACGGCAATCGCCGAATAAGCGATGCCGCTCAGCGACACCGTGACCGCCGCGACCCGGTACGGGAGCAGGAACGGCCCCACCGCACCGATAGCGAATAAAACCATCCAGGCCAGGATGACCCGGTCCAGCCAGGGCGCGATGCGCCGGGTGTCCAGGAAACTGCGGGTGAACATGGCGCCGAAAAACCCGGTGGCCGCCATGGCGGCCGGAAATATGGCGTTTCCCCATACCGGAGAGTCGGGCCACAGAAACTGGTTCGCTACGCCGTTCAACGAAGCTTGCGCGACGGCCATCGACAACGCGAACGCCGCGTACTCGACATAGCGCCGATCGCGGATGCTGAAGAACAGCAGCAGGTTGTAGACCGCCAGCGCGGCCAAAGCGCCGAAGTACAGTGACAGCAGCGTATAGCTGCGCTGGTCGCTACGATGCAACGCCTGCGGCGTCCACAACGTGGCCGGGAGCGTCAGGTTGCCGTCCGATACCACCCGGACGTAGACGGTTTGCGCCTGTCCCGGGATGAACGAGAGCGGAAACACCAGGTTGCGGTGCTGGAAAGGCCGCTCGCCGAAACGCTGGTGGTCGCCCGCCTGGCTGCGGACATAGCTGCCGGATGCACCCGGTGCAAAGACTTCCACGCTGTCCAGGGACGGGTAGGCAAACTCCAGCAACCATTGTTTCGGGGCATCGGGCGCAGGCAGCACCGTGAAGCGCAGCCACCAGGCCGAAGAGGAATATCCCAGGTTGAGGTCGGTCGCACCCCCTGCCTGGCGAAAGCGCGCGGATGCCTCGCCGGACATCGCGCCTTCGAGCGCAAGTTTGCGCGACGGGTCTTCCAGAACCTCGAGGCTGCCCGCGAGCCGGAGTTGCTGCTGGCCGGAATCGAGAACCACCGCCGCCTGGAGCGGAATCGCCAGGAAACACGAGAGTGCAACGACGGCGAGCAGGCGGGAGGGCATGGGGAGTTGGAGTCCCTGGTTGTTGTTTTGCGACGCGACCCGGCCCAATTCTAAGCGGATATGGGCAGTTCGTGGGCAGCGTGGCGCCCACCAAGAAAAAGGCCGATCCGAAGATCGGCCTGGTCATCGGTCGTAACGGGGGCCTTTCCGGCTATAGACCGGTGCCGGCGAGCCAGCCGCCGATCTTGCCCTCGTAGCGCTCGCGCAGGACGATGACCGGCGCGACGCAGCCGTTGGGCAGTGACACCGTGCCCTTGATCTTTGCATCGCCGGTCTTGCTCAGCGGCACCGGATCGAGTTGCGCGGCCACGGCAGCACCGGACGGACCCTGGCAGATCACGGCCGCGGCCACCGCATCCACGCCGTCGGGCGTGCCGTTGAACTGGCCCACGCTCGCGTCGTTGAGCACCAGGCCTTTCACCTCGACTTCCAGCTTGCCGCCCTTCTTGAGTTCGGCCTTCCCGGATTTCAGCTTCCAGATCTTGCCGCAGGAATTTACGCCCCCGATGGCGGTGCCGTTCGACAGGCAGGCGACCAGCGGTGATTCGAATTCCTCGGCGCAGGCAATGCTGCCAAATCCGCAAAGCGCAACTGCGGCCAGTGCTATCTTGATCGTTGATTTTGAGCCAGACATGACGGAACTTCCTCCTGATCAGGTTGAACGACATTCAAGACGGTCTTCCCTGGACCCATGCGGATTTGCGCCGGCGGGCTAATTTTTTTTCGGGCAACGCCCAAACCCGGTGTCATAGCATACCGCATGTCGATAGCGATTCGATCCCTGCCGGCTTCGACGGATATCTTGACCGGCTGCGCAGCGATCTCCCGCGCCGGGTTATCGGCCGGCAAGCCGCTCGCCGGGCGTTTCTGCGTGTAAACTGCGCGCTGCATTTTTTCTCGGAGCCGTGCCATGCCGGTCATGCCGTTTCACCTCGCCTTTCCCGTCACCAGCCTGGAAAAAGCGCGCGCGTTCTATGGCGGGTTGCTGGGCTGCCCGGAAGGGCGTTCGTCGCCCGAATGGGTCGACTTCGATTTCCACGGCCACCAGATCGTCGCTCATCTCGCGCCGGATTCTGGCCATCGGGATACCAACCTCGTCGACGGCGACAACGTGCCGGTGCGCCACTTCGGGTTGGTGCTGCCGATGGATGTGTGGCAAAGGCTGGCCGACAAGCTGACCGCGGCCGGTATCGACTTCGTCATCAAGCCGCACATCCGCTTCAAGGGCCAGCCCGGGGAGCAGGCGACCATGTTTTTTCTCGATCCCTGCGGCAACGCGATCGAATTCAAGGCGTTCGACAACCCGGCCATGCTGTTCGCGAAATGATCCTCGAGGGGTGAGCAGGCTCTTGATCCCGGTTGCGATTTGCGGTCCCGCTTGAACCCACCGCGCGGCATTGCGGATGAACGGCGCCGCGTCGATGCACCGCGGCCGTGCGTGTGTTGTGCGCAGACGGTGCATGCACGCGCACGGCCGCGATGGATCGATTCCGCCTCCTCCCCGCAAACCCGCTACCAGCGCGGTTCTTGCCGCATGGGTAGACCTGCCGGCGCCGTTGCGCCGCACCAGTGCCCGCGCATGGATCTTGCGGCGAAGGCCCCCAGCGAGGAGAAAAGATGAAAGCCGGCGTCACAAAAATAGGAGCGGCGGCCGCAGAGGACCACGCCGTTGCGGGCAAGGAAACCCTGAAGAGGGAGTTTCTCGACAGCCTGTTCTACATGCAGGGCAAGTTTCCCGCGCTGGCGACCAGGCGCGACTACTACATGGCGCTCGCCTACATGGTGCGAGACCAGTTGCTGCACCGCTGGGTCAGCACCGCGGAAGCCTACACGCGCCAGCAATCGCGCACGGTCGCTTATCTCTCCGCGGAATTCCTGATGGGGCCCCACCTCGGCAACAATCTCGTCAACCTCGGTATTTACGGGCAGGTCGAGCAGGCTGTCGCCGAGCTCGGGCTGGACCTGGACGAATTGCTGCAGCAGGAAGAGGAGCCCGGCCTCGGCAACGGCGGGCTCGGCCGGCTGGCGGCATGCTTCCTGGATTCCATGGCGACGCTCGAGATTCCGGCGATGGGTTACGGCATCCGTTACGAATTCGGTATTTTCGAGCAGGAAATCGTCGACGGCGCCCAGGTGGAAAAAACCGACAAGTGGCTGCGCTTCGGCACGCCGTGGGACATTCCGCGGCCGGAATGGGCCGTCGAGGTGCGCCTTGGCGGCCGCACCGAAACCTATGCGGACGAGCAGGGACGGCTGCGTTCACGCTGGCTGCCCGCGCAGACCGTGATCGGCATTCCCTACGACACGCCGATCCTCGGCTATCACAACAATACCGCCAATACGCTGCGGCTGTGGCGCGCCGAAGCGACCGAATCTTTCGACTTCGCGGTGTTCAACCGCGGCGACTACTACGGCGCCGTCGACCGCAAGATCGTCTCCGAAAACATCACCAAGGTGCTTTATCCGAACGATGAAGCCGTCAAGGGCAAGGAGCTGCGGCTCGAGCAGCAGTATTTCTTCGTTTCCTGCTCGCTGCAGGACATGCTGCGCATCATGCGCGGGCAGAAAATCCCGCTGGAGAGATTCCACGACAAGTTCGCGGTGCAATTGAACGATACCCATCCAGCGGTCGCGGTGGCCGAGCTGATGCGCCTGCTGGTCGACGAGAACGGCATGGAATGGGACCAGGCCTGGACTGTGACGCGCAAGACATTCGCCTACACCAACCACACCCTGCTGCCCGAAGCGCTGGAACGCTGGCCGCTCGGCCTCTTCGGCAAGCTGCTGCCGCGCCTGCTCGAGATCATCTTCGAGATCAACGCGCGCTTCCTGGACGAGGCCCGCATCCGCTTCTTCGGCGACGATGCGCGCATCGCGCGCCTGTCGCTGATCGACGAGAGCGGCGAGCGCTACGTGCGCATGGCGCACCTCGCCTGCGTGGGCAGCCACGCCATCAACGGTGTGGCCGACCTGCATTCCGAGCTGCTCAAGCAGGACGTGCTCGCCGACTTCCACGCGCTGTGGCCGGAAAAGTTCAGCAACAAGACCAACGGCGTCACGCCGCGCCGCTGGGTGGCGTTGTCCAATCCGAAACTCGCGGGCCTGATCACGGACGCGATCGGCGAGAACTGGGTGAAGCACCTCGACGAATTGCGCAAGCTCGAGCGCCTCGCGGAGGACGCCGCGTTTCGCGCCTCGTGGCGCGATATCAAGCACGACAACAAGCGCCAGTTCGCCGCGCTCGTGCAGGGCAAGACCGGTGTCGTGGTCGATCCGCACTCGATGTTCGACGTGCAGGTCAAGCGCATCCACGAATACAAGCGCCAGCACCTCAACGTGCTCAATGTCATCGCGCACTACCTGAGATTCAAGGCCGGGCGCGCCGGCAACGAGCCGCCGCGCACCTTCGTCTTCGGTGGCAAGGCGGCGCCGGGCTATTTCATGGCGAAGCTGATCATCCGGCTGATCAATGCCGTGGGCGAGGTGCTGAACCGCGACCCCGCGGTGCGCGACCACATGCGCGTGGTGTTCCTGCCCAACTTCAACGTCAGCGTCGGCCAGCGCGTCTATCCGGCCGCGGACCTGTCTGAGCAGATTTCCACCGCAGGCAAGGAAGCCTCCGGCACCGGCAACATGAAATTCCAGATGAACGGCGCGCTGACCATCGGCACGCTCGACGGCGCCAACATCGAGATTCGCGAGGAAGTGGGCGCCGGGAATTTCTTCCTGTTCGGCTTGACCGCTGCGGACGCCGCGCGGCTACGGGCCGGCGGCTATCGCCCGCGGCAGCGCTACGAGGCCGACGCGCAGCTGCGCGAAGCCATCGACCTGATCCACACCGGATTTTTCTCGCGCGGCGACGTCGAGCTGTTCCGCCCGCTGGTCGACAACCTGTTGCAGCACGATCCCTACCTGGTGCTCGCCGATTTCCGTTCCTACGTCGACTGCCAGCAAGAGGTGGGGCTTGCCTACGCCGACCGCGAGCGGTGGTCGAGGATGTCGATCCTGAACACCGCCCGCTCCGGAAAGTTCTCCTCCGACCGCACCATCCGCGAGTACTGCGAACAGATCTGGCGCGCCAGGCCGGTGCCGATCAGGATGCTCTCGCGCGACGACGTGAAGGGCAAGTTCCTTCAATAGTGACTACGGCGGTCTCCGTCTCACCACGAAGACACGAAGAACACGAAGGGGGCACGAAGAAGGGAAATACAAGAATGCCGGATTGCTGACGAGTTTGACCGAGTCGCGGTTTAGCTACTCCGGGACGTAGATCGCGCGGCACCAGGCATCGATTTCTTCCTGTGTGTATCCCAGAAGGTAGCTCGATCGCCGCTCTATTTGCTCATTCCAACCAGTCCGCATGACGGAGTGCTGTAAGTCGATCATTTCCACAATGCGCCAAGCTTCGCTTTTAAGGGCGAATAGGACATACGTTATCTGAACATTGCGATTCCAAGCCGGATGGAATGCCGCGTCTACTGTGGTTTGCCCTCGTACAAATTGCCCGCTTTCAACGAATGGCGAAAATTTGAACTCTGGAATTATCTCCTCGTCCGGTAGTTCTCCAATTTCGCCGCAGAACTCGGATAGAGGTTTCGTCCCGGCGAGCATTAGCTCGAGTTCGCGTCCAGTGTGATTCGCTGTCTTGAGGTCAATCATGGGTACGGCTCGATTTATGGCGTCCAATCGCGGGCAACTGCGACCACTCCATGCGCCTATCATTGTCCTCTTTTCGGTTTTCTTCGTGCCCCCTTCGTGTTCTTCGTGTCTTGTATGTTCGTTTTTCGTTGGTGTAAGTTGTGTTTGTTCTCAAGTGTAAAGCTTGAGGACGGGGAAGCGGCAGATCGATTGTGTCTTGGTTTAAACCGTCACGAAGCCTGATCGCCGTTTCTCGCTTTGCATGAATCCGAGCAGTTGCCTGGGCCCGAGCCCGAATTATTGCAAGACAGGATCGAGTGAAGCCATGAGTCAGTTTAGTGTTTTTGTGGGAATCGATGTCTCGAAGGATCATCTGGATGTGCATGTGTTGCCCGAAGGCCAGTCTTGGCGCGTTGCCAACGATGAAGCCGGTTGTACCGAGTTGAGCGAGCGGTTGTCGGGTTTGTCCGGGGCGCTGGTGGTCATGGAAGCCACCAACGTGTTCTGGCGCCTGGCCGCGACCCGGCTTGCCAGCGCAGGCGTTGGGGCGGCGGTGGTCAATCCGCGCCAGGTGCGCGACTTTGCCAAAGCCACGGGCAAGCTCGCCAAGACCGATGCGATCGATGCGCACGTGCTCGCGCTGTTTGCCCAGGCCATCAAGCCGCCGGTGCACGCGCTTCCCAGCGAACAGTGCCAGGTGGCCGCCGAGTTGCTCGCGCGCCGGGGGCAACTCATGGGCATGCGGGTAGCGGAGAAGAACCGACTCTCCAGCGCACGCGCGGCCAAGGTGCGCAAGGACATAACGGCCACGATCGCTTTCCTGGAAAAGCGCATCGGGGCACTCGACGAGGAAATCGACCAGTGGCTCAAATCCACCCCGATCGATCAGTCGCGGGCCAATCTGCTCAAGAGCTTCACCGGCATCGGCGAGCACACCGCCAGAAGCCTGCTCATCACGCTTCCGGAGCTCGGGAGTCTGAGCGCCAAGCAAATCGGCGCGCTGGCCGGACTGGCGCCCTTTGCGCGCGACTCGGGCAACAAGCGCGGCGCGCGCCAGATCCGCGGCGGGCGCAGCACCGTACGGGCGGCTCTGTACATGCCCGCGCTCACGGCCATTCGATGCAACACCGTGATACGCGCGCTCTACCAGAGGCTGATCGAGGCGGGCAAACATCATTACGTGGCCATCACCGCTTGCATGCGCAAAATGCTTGTCATCCTCAACGCCATGCTCAAGTCGAACCAACCGTGGAAAAATCCGCAAGAAGTTTGACTTTGAACGCAGTTGCTTCGTGGTGAGAAGTAGTTTTCAGGCTTTGATTGCGTCGGAGGCGACGAAGGCTTCCTTCAACGCAGCAACGCCGAAGCCGGGTTTGCGTGCGGCGTCGAGGATGACCTTCTCCTTGCGCGCCATCAGGTCGATCGCGTCGGGCAGCTTGTCCAGCACGTCGCGCGGAATGACGATCGCGCCGTGGCGGTCCGCGTGCACGATGTCATTGGTCGCCACGGACATGCCGAATACTTCCACCGGCTTGCCGATTTCCACCACCTGCACCCAGGCGTGGCTGGGCGACAGCGTCGCGGCCATGCACTGGAACTGGGGCTGCATCGCGTCCAGGTCGCGCATCGAGCCGTTGGTGAGCGCGCCATGGCAGCCCAGCCCCCAATGCACGTGGGTGTTGACCTCTCCCCAGAAAGCGCCGAGCCCGGGCTGGCTGTCGATGTCCTGGATCACCGCAATCGTCGGCTGGTCGCCCTGCGCCACGTGCTCGTAGTAGGCGATCTGGTTTTTCCTGCGCACCGCGGGATCGTAAGGGGTGGAACAGCGTATGGCGGCCGTCCTGGCAAATCCGACGACAGATGCCAGTTTCGGAAACGCGGCCAGGTAGGTTTGCCGGGTGAAGCCGCTGGTCGAGCGGCGCCCCTGCGCGATCTCCAGCGCGTTGGCGATGGTTGGCGTATCGAACTGACGCAAGTGCGCGAAAAGGGCTTGGGTATCCATTTGGGGAACGGTTCGTAAGGAAGAGAGTTGTCCGCAAGTCTATTACAAAAGCGACGTTAGCCCGCGGCGGCGCGAGTCGGCCAATGACGGATGGCTGTAGTTGCCGCCGTTTGGTTTATAGTGCGGCAGCGGGCCGCCTCAGGGCTCGGCCGACCGTAAAATTTCGCGCACATGCGTGGAGGGCTCATGCCGCTGCTCAACAACGTCCTGTTCGACCAACTCCTGATCCCGGCCGTTTTCCTGTTCTTTCTGGTTTCGGGGGTCTCCGGCGTCGCATTGGGAATCGGGCTGATCGTTTTCCGCAGCCGGGTGTTCCGCCTGATCGGACCGATGAATCGCTGGGTCTCGGCGCGCAAAACCCTGAAGCCGATCGAGGAGAGCCATGACCTGGACCGCTTCGTCCATCGCTACCGCTACTGGTTCAGCGCGATCTTCATCCTCGGCGGAGCATTCTCGATCTTCATCCTGGTTACAAGAATGCATGTCACCGTGCTGGCGGCGGCACTCGGCGCCAGTCGCTTTTCGGTGCTGGTGCCGGTGGTCATCCAAAGCCTGGGTGCGTTGCTGATCGTCGGCAGCGTGCTCGCCGTGGCGGTCGGCGTGATCCTCGGATTCTTTCCGCGCGCGCTGGCCGTCCTGGAGAAGCGCATGAACCTCTGGGTATCGTCGCGACGCATCGCCCGGGGCGTGGACGATCCGCATCTGCCGCTGGACCGCTGGTTCCAGTCCTCCCCGCGCGTCGCTGGCTGCGTCCTCACCGTCGCCGCATTGATCCTGACCGTCAATTCGGCTGTCGTCCTGATCGGCCGCCACTGATCCCGCCGGTGGGCCACGCCTGACGAGCGGATCGCTCAATACGATCGCGGCAGGCCGAGCACCTTTTCGGCGATGAAACACAGGATGAGCTGCGGGCTGACCGGCGCGAGCCGCGGAATCATCGCCTCGCGTAAATAGCGCTCGATGTGGTATTTCTTCGCGTAGCCCATCCCGCCGTGCGTCAGCATGGCCTGCTCACAGGCCCGGAAGCAGGCTTCCGCGGCCAGGTACTTGGCGGCGTTCGATTCCGCGCCGCAGGGCTCGCCGCGGTCGTACAGCGTGGCGGCCTTGAACACCATCAGGTTCGCCGCCTCCAGTTCCATCCAGCAGCGTGCCAGCGGATGCTGGATGGCCTGGTTCTGGCCGATGGGCCGGTCGAAAACGATGCGTTGCTTCGCGTAGTCCACCGCGCGCAGCAGCGCGGCGCGCCCGAGTCCGACTGCTTCGGCCGCGATCAGGATGCGTTCCGGGTTCAGCCCGTGCAGGATGCAGTCGAATCCCTTGCCTTCCTCGCCGACGAGATCCTGCGCCGGCACCGGTAATTCCTCGATGAACAGCATGTTCGAGTCGACCGCCTTGCGTCCCATTCTCTCGATCTCGCGCGCCTCGACGAAGCGCCGGTCCAGGTCGGTGTAGAACAGCGACAGCCCGTCGGTGGCTTTCGCGCCGGCAGCGGCGGTGCGCGCGAGCACCAGCATCTTGTCGGCGACCTGCGCCGTCGAGATCCATATCTTCTGGCCGCGCAGGATGTAGCGCTCGCCGTCGCGCCGCGCCGTGGTCGCGACCTTCGCGGTATTGAGCCCCGCGTCGGGCTCGGTCACCGCAAAGCAGGCTTTCTGCTCGCCGCGGATCAGGGCCGGGAGCCAGCGGCGCTTTTGCTCGGCCGTTCCGAACACCACGACCGGGTTGAGCCCGAATATGTTCATGTGCACGGCCGACGCGCCGGAAAAGCCCGCGCCCGAAGCGCTGATCGTCTGCATCATCAGCGCGGCCTCGGTGATCCCCAGTCCCGCGCCGCCGTATTCCTGCGGCATCGCCACGCCGAGCCATCCCGCATCGGCGACCGCGCGGTAGAAGTCCTCCGGAAAGCCACCTTCCCGGTCGCGATCGAGCCAATACTGCGCGTCGAATTTCGCGCAGAGCCTTTCGATCGCTTCGCGGATGGCCAGCTGGTCAGAGGTAAAGGAGAAGTCCATGGTAGTTCCCTAAGTAGCCGTGACGGTCGTAAAGGGGTGCTGCGTACTGTGTGCTGCGTGCTGCGTGGTGCGTGGTGCGTGGTAGATGCATAAGGCCTGAGGGCTCCTGCTGCTTTGCGCTTTTACGCAGCACCCAGTACACAGCACGCAGTACCGGAATTTCGTCACGACCGTCACGGCACTTTCGTCACACCCTTCTTCACCAGCTCCGCAATTTCTCCATCGCTATAACCCACCTCCCTCAACACTTCCGCCGAGTGCTCGCCCAGCCGCGGGGCAGGACGGGGTGTGCCGGTCGGGGTATCCGACCACGACGTGGGGGTGCGCATGGAACGCAGCCTGCCCTCGCTCGGGTGGTCTTCCATGTAGAAGAAGCCGCTTTCGTTGAGGTGGCGGTCGCGCACCGCGTCCTCGATGGAATTCATCGGCGCCACCGGGATATCCGCGCTTTCCAGCAGGGCGATCCAGTGCGCGCTCGATTGGGTGCGGAAAAGCTCGCCGAGGAAATCGTAGATGTCGTGGACGTTCGCGGCGCGGCTCGCCTGCGTGGCGAAGCGCGGGTCGCGCGTCAGGTCCGGGCGGCCGATCATGTCCAGGAAAACCTTCCATTGCTTGTCGTTGTACACCAGCACGCAGATGTGGCCGTCCGCGGTCCGGTACGGCCGGCGTGCGAGCAGCCGCTGATAGCCGGCTTCGCCCTGCGGCGGCTCCCAGCTGAATCCGGCCAGGTGGTCGCCGAGCACGAACTGCGAGACCGATTCGAGCATCGGCACTTCGATCGATTGGCCCCGGCCGCTGCGTTCGCGCTGAAACAGCGCCGCGGTCACCGTGTACACGGCATGCAGGCCGGTGACCCGGTCGGCGAAGTTGACCGGCGCGTAGTTTGGCGGCGCGCCGGTTTTTGCGGCGAGCCACCCCATGCCCGCGCCGCCCTGGATCAAGTCGTCATAAGCCGCTTTTGCGGCATAAGGACCGTTCTGCGAGTAACCGTAAGTCCCGACATAAAGCAGCCGCGGATTGACCTTGCTGACCGCCTCCCAGGAAAGCCCGAGGCGGGCCATCGCCTGCGGCCGGACGTTGTAGATCAGCACGTCGGCATGCTTCACCAGGCGCAATAGCGCGGCCAGGCCATCCGCTTTCTTCAAGTCGAGCACGATGCCGCGCTTGCCGCGGTTGAGCCCCAGGAACATGTAGCCCATGCCCGGATTCCTCATCGGGCCCGGGTGGCGCATGTTGTCGCCGTCGTGCGTTTCGATCTTGATGACGTCGGCGCCGAGCTCGGCGAGGATCTGGGTCGCGAACGGACCCATGACGACGGTGGTGAGGTCGAGGACCTTCACCCCTTCCAATGGACCTGGCATTTTTGCGTGAATTATTCGGGTTATTCAGGTTGGAGCTTGGCGGCGCGGATGAGTTTACCCCAGGCGTCGAGCTGCTCGCCCACGAAACGGCGGAACGCGACACTGTTCATCGGCTCGACCTCGAAGCCGATCACGGCGAGCCGTTCCCTGACTTCGGGCTGCTCCAGGCTTGCCAGCGTGTCGCGCTCCAGCCGCGCCAATATCGGCTGCGGGGTTCCGGCAGGTGCGAACAAGCCGTTCCAAGAAGTCATGTCGAATCCCTTGAGCGTCTGCGTCATCGGCGGCACGCCGGGCAGCAGCGCCGAGGGTTTTGCTGTGGTGACCGCGAGTACCTTGAGCTTGCGGGCCCGGACCTGGGGCATTGCGGTGGCGAAGTCCGCCACCATGACCTGCAGCCGTCCGGCCACCAGGTCGAGGATGGCCTGCGGGCTGGCCTTGTAGCTCACGCCTACCAGGTCGATCCCGGCCATGGCATTGATCGTCTCGGCGCCGACCAGCGACGCGGTGCTGGCCGTGCCGTAGGAAAGCTCGCCCGGGTGCGCGGCGGCGTAGGCGATGAACTCCTTGACATTACCCGCCGGCAGCTCGGGATTTACGACCAGCATGAAGGCGAGCGTGCCCACGCGCGCGATCGGCGCGAAATCCCGCACCGGATCGTAAGGCAGGCTCTTGTACAGGTGGGGATTGGCGCTGTGGGTCGAATTCGTGGTCATGAACAGCGTGTAGCCGTCGGGCGGACTCTGTGCCACCATCAGTGCCGCGATCTGCCCATTGGCACCGGCCCGGTTGTCCACGATGACGTTCTGGCCGAGGCGTTGCGCCAGCGCTTCGGCGAGCACCCGGCCCGCGGCGTCGGTCGCGCTTCCTGCGGCGAAGGGAATCACCAGCCGGATCGGCTTGGAAGGGTAGGAGTCCGCGATAGCGAACGTGGGCGGTGCAAGGAGCAGGAGAGCGAGTATGCGGAGGAGGCGGGTCATTTGTTCGTGACTCCGTGACTGTCGTGACTACCGTGACTGTCGTGGAAAGGTCGTGACTCCGTGACTATCGTGACTTCCGTGACTGTCGTAACGATATTCAGGTCTTTCACCGAGTCCTGCCTTTCACGACAGTCACGGCAGTCACGACAGTCACGTAGTCACGGCTCCTCACGTCCGCTCCGCGTACGGCGGAGAATAAATCACCAGCACCTTGACCGGTTCCTCGCTCACGGCCATGAAGACGTGCCGTGTATCGGGCGGGAAGAAGCAGCAGTCGCCAGCGCCGAGTTCGCAACGCTGGCCGGCGATCTCCGCAACGGCGCGGCCTTCGAGGACATAGCACACCTGTTCGATGCCGGGATGCGAATGCGGCAGTGCTCCCTGGCCTTTCTCGATCACGCCGAGCACGACCTCGACTTTTTTGGCGCCGACGTTGTCGCGGCCGATCAGCCTGCGATTGACGGTACCGGTATGGTTGGCGGGGTGGTACGGCGCAACGTCGTCGGCACGGACGAAATAAGACGGATTCATCGGGTTCTCCACGCTCAAATCTCCTCCCAGCGCCCGCTGGTTTCGGAGCGGAACAGTGCGTCGATCACGCGCATGCCGCGCACGGCGTCTTCGATGCCGTAAGGCAAGTCGATCTCCCCGCGCACCGCGCGCGAAAACGCGTCACCCTGCAGCATGTATTGGTCGCTTTCGGGCAGCGTCTGCGTTTGCACGCCGGCGCCTGCGAGAGACGAGCCGTCGTCCACGAACAGGCTGGTGCGCTCGCCCTGCGGCGCATTGACCGGAATCTGGATTTCGATCCGGCCCGTGGTGCCGCATAAATGCACGCGTTGGTAGCGCGCGCATTGCGTCGACACCGTGAAATCGAGGTGGCGGCCGGAGCCGAAGTCCACCAGCGCGCTGGTCAGCCGGTCTGTGCGGAAGTCCGGGTCGCGGTCGATCAGCGCGATGCCGCGGCGCGGTTCGGCTTCGAAGAAAAAGCGTCCCGCAGTGATCGGGTAGCAACCGATGTCGTAGAGCGCCCCGCCGCCGATGCCAGCGATGTTGCGGATGTTCGCAGGATCGGTATTGGAGTAGGCAAACAGGAACTGCACTGCCCGGAGGCTGCCGATGGCACCCTCGCGCACCAGCTCGCGCGCCCGCAGCCATTGCGGATGGAAGCGCACCATGAACGCTTCCATGATCAGCACCTTTCCCGCGGCGTCCTGCAGTAGTCGCGCTTCCTGCGCATTCAACGCGATCGGCTTTTCGCACAATACGTGCTTGCCTGACGCGGCGGCCTGCAACGTCAGCGGCACATGCAGGTGATTGGGCAGCGGATTGTAGACGGCCTCGATTTCCGGGTCGGCGAGCAATTCCTCATAACTGCCGTAGGCTTTCGCGATGCCGAACCGGTCCGCCGCCTGGCGCGCTGCCGCCGCCGATCGGGATGCGATCGCCCGGATATCGCACAGGTCGCTCTTCAGCATGCCCGGCAGCACGCGCTGCAACCCGATATTCGCGGTGCTCAGCACCCCCCAGACGACTTTTTTCATGTCCACTCCCGTTTTCGCCGAGTGTACCCCAGCGCAGCCCGGCGTCCCGCAGGCTCATCTGTCACGGCCCCGACAGCCTTCTTCTGCTATCTTTGGGGAAACAATTCCATGGGGAGGACAACAATGCAGGATCTCGCAAATCCGGTCAGGCAACGGCTGGAAAAAGGGGAGGTCGCGATCGGAGTGGGGATTCGCGGCCTGCGCGGCGAAGCCGCCCGCCTGATGAAATCCGCCGGGTACGACTGGCTGTTCATCGATCTCGAGCACGGGCCGGCTTCGGTGGAAACGGCTTGCCAGATAGCGGTCGCCGCGCTGGATGCGGGCATCGCGCCCTTGGTGCGGGTCCCCGCCGGCGAGCTGGCGCTCGGGGCCCGCTGCCTCGACGGTGGCGCGCTGGGTGTCGTCATCCCGCACGTCGACACGCCGGAACAGGCCCAGGCAATGGTCGACGCATTCCGCTTCCCGCCGCTTGGGCATCGCTCGATCGGCGGCGCCTATCCCCACTTCGGCTTCGGGTCGCGCCCGGTGGGCGAAGTCATCAGCGGCCTGGACGGCGCAACGATGGTGATCGCGATGATCGAGACACCGCGCGCCGTCGAGAACGCCGCGCGCATTGCCGCCATACAGGGGCTGGACGGTTTGCTGGTGGGCACCAACGATCTGTGCATCGAAATGGGCATCCCCGGCCAGCTCGATCACGAGCGCCTGAAACAAGCCCTCGATACCGTGCTCGGCGCTTGCAAGAAACACGGCAAGATCCCCGCGCTCGGCGGCATCTACGGCAAGGAATTGCTGGAGCGCTACCTGGGACTGGGGTTCCGCATGATGCTGGCGGGCAACGACCTCAGTCTCCTGCACGGGGCGGCGCAAGCGCAGGCGAAATTCGTGCGCGGGCTCGGGGAAGCGTCCAGGCAATGAACGCGCTGCACGCCTGGCTGACCTTGCGCGGACAGGGCTTCTCGGACCGGCTCTATGCCTGGATCCGGGTATTCCGGTTTGCAGGCACCGCGATAGTCGGCGTGCTCTCGCCGTCGACATACAACAAGGCGACGCGGCTGGTGGTCCAGAAGCAGATTTATTTCACCGCCTGGCAGATCCTGCCGGGCTTCGCGGCGTTCGCCGCGCTGTTCAGTTTCCTGATCATCGAGATCGTCGGCACGACCGCGCGTGAGTACGGGTTGTACGAATACGCCCTCGAACTGATCGTGCGCATCCTGGTGCTGGAGATCCTGCCGCTGGTCACCGCGCTGTTCATTGCGCTGCGCACCGGCGCGGCGATCAACACCGAGGTTGCGCTGATGAAGATCCAGAACGAGCTCGATGCCCTGCAGCGCATCGGCATCGACCCGTTGCGCCTCGAGCTGCTGCCGCGCGTGGTGAGCGGTGCCGTGTCGGTCCTCGCGCTGACTGCGGTCAACGTCGTCGTCGCGCTGTGGCTGACGCACCTGCTGATCATCGATTTCCATCCGTGGACGCTGACTCCCGGCGACTTCACCCGCATGATCGGCAAGGTGCTCGACATCCCGGCGCTGATCGTGCTGTGGGTGAAGACGCTGGCGTTCGGGTTTGCCGTGACGGTAATCCCGATCTCGGAGGGCCTGAACACGCCGCAGAAGCTGTTCTATGCGCCGATCGCGGTGCTGCGCGGCATGGTCCGCCTGTTCTTCTCGCTGATGATGATCGAGGCCGCCGCGCTCGCCATCGTCTACGTCTGATCCCATGAGCGATTCGAACGACAAGCCAGCCGCCAGGAAGCGGGTCGTCCTGATGGCCGGGGACGCGGAGCGCCGCCGCTTCATCGACGAGCATCCGCAAGCCATCCTGGTGTCGGGCGAGCTGCCGCTGCGCGCCAACCTCTCGGTGCTCGAGAACATCACCGTCGTGCTGCAATTTCGCACCAATACCTATATCGGCGAAGCCAATGACCTGGCCATGAAGCTGCTGGCGCAGGTGGGGCAGGCGGGATGCGCGGAGCAACGCGACCCGGACCTGAGCTTCGAGGAACGGTTCATAGCGAAACTGCTCAGGGCGGTGGTGCTGTCTCCGCCTATAATCCTCATCGACCGCCCGGCGCAACTGCTGCCGGATACCAACTATCCCTTTTTCATAAACAAGCTGCTGCTGGCGCTCGAAGGCCGTTTCGAGCAGTGCTGGATTCTGGACTACGCATGGAACGCCCCCCTTTACAGCAGCCGCGCGTAAGGCATCTCGGCGTCAAGGTCGGGGCGGTGCTGACCTTGATCCCGGTCATCGCGATCGGACTGCTGCTCTATGCGCTGTATGCGCGCGGCGTGTTCGAGCGCACCCAGGCGCTGACGCTGGTCGCCGCCGATGCCGAGGGCGTCGTGGTCGGCATGCCGATCATGTTCGCCGGATTTCCGATCGGCCAGGTGTCGAGCATGGCACTCGACGAGCTCGGGCGCGTGCGCATCGAGGTGAACATCAGGGTCAAGGACGCGCGCTGGCTGCGCACCAGCAGCGTGTTCGCTCTGGAAAAACCGATCCTCGGCAGCGCGAAAATCCGCGCGGTGTCGGCGAAGATGCAGGATCCGGAACTGCCGGCGGGATCCGAGCGCTCGCTCGTGGCCAAGGACGCGGCGCAGGACATCCCGCAGGTCATCGCCAGGGCCAGCAACATCCTGCAGAACATTGACGAGATCATCCGCCCCGACTCGAGCTTCAACCAGACGCTGGCCAACCTGAAATCGGTGACCGAGCGCATGGCCGGCGAATACGGAGTGCTGGGTGGCATGACGGGCGGGCCCGAACAGGCCAGGAAGGTGCTCGACACGGTCGATGGCGTGAACGCGCTGCTCTCTTCGCTGAAAGGAGTCACCGCGCGTGCGGACGGCGTGCTGGCGAAAACCGACGAGCGGATGTTCGGCCAGGGCGGGGTCATGGAAGAAACCAGGAAATCCATGGCGCAGCTCAACGCCATTCTTGCCGAGGCGCGCGACAGCCTGAAGAAAGCCGACGAGGTACTCGCGACCGCGCAGACCAGCGCCAGCGAAATCAAGAACGCCGCGACCAACGTCAAGGATGCCACCACCGACCTCGGCGCGCTACGCACGGAAGTCGACGGCAGCATCCGCAAGGTCAACGGACTGATCGACGAAATCAACCGCAAATGGCCGTTCGCGCGCAAGACGGAGATCAAGCTGCCGTGAGAGCGCCCATCGTTGCCGCATTGCTGCTGCTTGCGGCCTGCGCAGGCGGGCCGCAGCCACCCGAATGGCAAGTGCAATCCCATGCCTCCCTGGAAAGATTCCGGCAGCAGTATCTCGAAGGCGATTCGCGCACGGCGCAGCGCAGCTTCGCGGAGGCGAGGGCGGCGCTTGCCTCCACCGGGGAGCCGGACCTCGTCGCGCGCGCCGAACTCGTGCGTTGCGCGCTGGGCACGGCGTCCCTCGATACGGAGGCCTGCGGGGCATTCGAATCCGCAAGGAGTGATGCGACTGCGGACGACCAGGCGTATGGGGATTTCCTGGCTGGCCGCCTGCGCGAGGCGGACGCGTCCAGGCTGCCTGCACAATATCGCGCGACTGCGCTGGCACGCGACGAAGCCGCCCGCAACAAGGCGATGCAGCAGATAGGCGATCCGGTGTCGCGGCTGGTCGCGGCCGGAACGCTGTTTCGCCTCGGGCAGTTGTCGCCGCAGGGACTGGCCGCCGCCGTCGACACGGCCTCCGCGCAGGGCTATCGCCGTCCGCTGCTGGCGTACCTGAACGTGCAGGCGAAACTCGCGGAATCGGCCGGAGACACCGCGGCGCAACAGGCAATCCGCAAGCGCATCGACCTGGTGTACCAGTCGTTGCCCAAAGCCGGTCAATGAGTGCGAACGGACCGGCTGCGTATCCGATCGTTACGTGAATGAGGATCGGCGGGCTTTCCATCGGCTGGACGTTCTGCGCCTACCTGGCCACCGTGATCGCAATCGCAGCGCTGCTGCACCGCCTGCGCGGTTCGCCGCGCTTTTTCAGCCTGGTTTCCCTTCCCGGGACGATGGGCCATGAGCTACTGCATTTCCTGGTCGGGACGCTGGCACTGGCCAGGCCCGTAAGGGTTTCGTTACTCCCGAAATTCCATCGCGACGGCTCGGCTACGCTCGGCTACGTGATGTTCTCGAACATCCGCTGGTACAACGCGCTTTGGGTGGGGTTTGCCCCGCTGCTGGCCTTGCCCGCCGGCCTGTGGCTGGTTTACTACCGCTCGCTGCAGATTCCGCCACTGTCGCCCTGGGAAGGTGCCTGGAGCTACGTTGCCGCGAGCGTGATGTACTCATGCCTGCCGTCGAAAGCGGACGTCGGCATCGTATTGTCAAAACCCGCCGGGCTGGCCGTTTACCTCGCCGGCGCGGCGATCCTCTGCGGGGCTTGGGCCGGTCTTTTTCACGCTGCGTGAACCCCACCACAGCGTCGCTGCGAGGCGACATTATTGTTTTGAACCCGGGCGCATCGTCCCGGACTAACAGGTAGTCGTGCTACACGACTCAAGGCGTTCACGGCTTTTGTTCGCAACCGCACCAATCGCCAAACCAGCCGTGCATTGATGACAGACCAAGACGCAAAGGAGAGAGAGACGATGAGCAAACTACTTACCATGACGATGGCCGCCGCCCTGTCCCTGACGCTGGGCGGAATTGCCTCCGCGGCGGACAAGGAGAAGGATCCGTACAACCAGCAGCCGCAGGCACAGCAGCCGACCGATCCGGCAGCGGGCGGCGCAACCGCGTCCAAGCGCGACCAGGAATACCTCGCGGCACTCAAGAAGTGCGAGCCCATGAGCGGCACGGAAAAGAGCAAGTGCATCGATGCGGCGAGGAAGAAATACGGCCAGATGTAACGAGGCTGCGTGTTCACACAACGGGCACCGTCGGGTGCCTGTTTGTTTTTGTGCGCAGGCGATCGCCACGCCCCGAACTCCGGCGCGCGCAACGTGACTAATTATTCAGCGACAAACACAGGGCGCATCTGCCAATGACGGAAACGTTCTCCAACTATCGAGGAACCCCATGAACAAGCCCATGACTGCATGGATTGCCGGCGCGGCGACGCTGGCCCTGACGATCGGCCTGGCCGGCGCAGCCGACCAGAGCCGCCCGAAGGAAGAAACGCCGCCACGCACGTCGGAAAATCAGCCGGGAGACCCTGGCGCCGTGAAAAGCGTGCCCGAGCAGGCCGCCCAGGACAAGGAGTACCAGGCCGCGATGAAAAAATGCGACTCCCTGAAAGGCGGCGAGAAGCAGAAGTGCGTCGAGTCCGCAGAGAGGAAGTTCGGCCGCATGTAACTGGTGCGCGGACCCTGGCAGCAAGGCGGGCGCCGGCCGGCGCCCGCTTCAATTGAAACGACAACTTGCGCGGAGCGCTTTCACACCGCGTTGCGATTCAATATGTCCACCTTGACCGCCGAGAACGCCTGCATGTCCTCGCGCCGGTTGCCGAGGAAGATCGGCTCGGCATGCTCGCGGTGAATGTTAATCTTTGCGTTGTAGACGACCCGCTCCTGGCCGTGCTTGTCATGGATATGGTAGCGGTTGACGGGATAGCGGCCGCCGTCCAGTCCCTGGCCGGTCAGGTAGCAACGGATGTTTTCGACGCGATCCCCGGCAATGCTCAGGCCCTTGAGCTGGTCCAGTGTCGCGGCCGTCTTTTCGACGAAATCCAGGGTGTCATAGCGGGCAACGGCCCCGGTCGCGCCGTCGCTGACTTCGGCTTCGAATTCCCCCAGCAGGATCTGGCCGGGCAGCGATTTCTCGATCATGCGCGAGAGATCGATGGTGACCTGCCCTACGATGTAGCTGAAAGTCGTCGGATTCAGCGCCTCGACCTGATGGAACTCGTAGTGGTCTCCGACGTGGAACGCCGCCCGCAGCTTCGGAACGCAATTGCCCTGTGCCTTGTTTTGCGCCACCGCGTTGTCGGCCAGGATCATCATCATCAGCTTGTACAGGGCGATATTGGCGTCCACCGACTTGATCCGGTTCCAGATGTAGAAGCCGTCGCCGGTGGTGGTGCGCGCGAAGTTGACCTCGATGTCTTTCGACAGCAACTGCCGGTAGGCCGAATTGACCGAGTAACCGAGGCTGTTGAGCATGGCAACCTGCTCCAGCGGCGAATGCAGCGAGAATTGCACCGCGTCGAGCAGCACCACTGCGCGGCCGCGAACCAGCGACACGCCGTAGCGGCGCACGAGATTGCTGATCAATTCGACGTCGATCTCGTTGCCGACGTCGAAACTCACGTCCACCGTTTCCGGAACGCAGCCGAACGCTTCCGCAACCTGGCGGAACCGCTGCGCGTCCAGCCATTTCGCGCCGGCGAGGACTTCATTGACGAAGCCCACGGCGGGACCGCCGGAGTCCGCGGAAGGCTGGATGGCCTTGGCGAGGACGTAGTGGCGCACCGACAGGAATTGCAGGCGACGGCCCTCGTGCGTCCATGCCAGCAGGACGTTCTCGCCGAGATTCCAGAGATTGAACAGCGTGTCGTCGAGCCAGGAAAGATCCGCGCGCGCTTTCTGCGCAAGGGGCAGCCGGCGTTTGCCGAATGCGCCCAGCAGGTCGAGCCACGTGGCGCGCTTCATGTCAGCCTGCAGCCGATCGCCGCATCGTCTGGCGCTGCGGTTCGCTCTGCCGCAGGAGCATTCCCGTTTACTGCGGCCTTTCCATCTTGCACGTAGTCGGCAGGACGGTGTCCTTGTACTCGATGCGCGATTCCGTGCGCCAGCCGTAGCCGGAGCTTTCGACGTCGTATTTGACGTCCTTGACGCCGGCCTTGGTGAACGTGGCCAGGTAGATCGGCTGCATGATCTGGTGGTCGTCGGCACGCATCCAGACTTCTCCCGTATCGCTCTGGTACTTCATGCCTTCCAGCGCTTTCGCGACCTTCAGCGGATCGGTGGACTTCGCCTCCGTCATGGCCTTGGCGAGCATCTCGAGCTCGGTCTTCGCCGTGTTGTAGTAGAAGTCCTCCTTGATTTTCTTGTAGGCCTCGTGGTAGCTGTTGTTGAATTTCTCGATCTTGTTGTTGGCGACGTTTGCGTGCCAGGTCAGCACCTGCGTGATGTGGTCCGCGCCGGATGCGCCGACCGAACTGGGAGCGCCGGCATTGTGCGCGTTGACCGTGTAGTACATCACGTCGAGGCCGGAATCCTTGCTGGATTTGATCAGCAGGGTGAAATCCGGGCCCCAGTTGCCGGTGATGACCGCCTGGGCTCCGGAGGACTTGACCTTGGCGATGTACGGTGAAAAATCCTTGACCTTGCCGAGCGGGTGCAGGTCGTCGCCCACGATCTCGATGTCGGGACGTTTTCTGCCGAGCATCTCGCGGCCGGCCCTGCTGATCGCCTGGCCGAACGCGTAATCCTGGTTCAGCAGGTAGACCTTCTTGATGTCCTTGCGGCTGGCGATGTAGTTGGTCATCGCTTCCAGCTTCATATCGACGTTCGCGTCGAAGCGGAAATGCCAGAAATTGCATTTCTCGTTGGTCAGCGCCGGGTCCTGCGCCGCGAAGTTCAGATACAGAATGGCGCTTTCCGGGTTTCTCGCGTTGTATTTGCCGACGGCTTCGGAGAGCGCGTGGGCGTTGTTCGATCCGGCGCCCTGCGTGACGTAACGGATGCCCCGGTCGGTCGCCTCCTTGAGCATCAACACGCTGTCCTGCGGGCTGGATTTGTTGTCCAGGTTCACGATTTCGAACTGGATGCCGCCCTTGGCGTTGATTTCGGCCGCCACGGCTTCCAGGTGCCGGCCGAAGCTTTCACCGACCAGCGCGAAGGGGCCGCTGGTCGGGTCTATATGGGCGATCTTGACGGTTTCCCCGGCAAAAGCGGGAACGAGGCTGCACAACGACAGCATGGCGGCGAAAAATCCGCCCGGAACGGGCTTGCGCATGATTTCTCCTCCAGTGGTTTTTTGATTTTGCGAATCGTTTGATTGAGTATAGCGGGCGATCGGATAATTCGCAGGGAAATGGATCGTCGGGAGCGGGGCCAACGGGGGAGCAGGATCGATGAGGGGCAAATGGACAGCGCATTCCTGAAGCAGCACGCCTACAGCATTGCCGCAATGCGCAAAATTGCGCAACGGCGGCTGCCGCGGGCGGTTTTCGATTTCGTCGACGGCGGCGCCGAGGACGAAATCGTGGTCGGCCGCAACGAATCGGCCTTCGATGAGCTGGCGCTGCTGCCGCAGCCGATGCGGGGCACGACTCGCCGCAACCAGGCGATCGAGCTGTTCGGCCGGAAGCTCAACGGGCCGGTGCTGATCGGCCCGACCGGGATGACCGGCATGCTCTGGCCGCGCGGCGAGATCGAAGCCGCCCGTGCCGCCGCCGCGGCAGGCACGGTATACACCATGAGCCACGGCGCCACGGTGAAGATGGAAGACCTGGCCCGCGAGGCTCCGGGCAACCTCTGGATGCAGGTGTTCCCCTACAAGGATCGCGGGCTGACACAGTCGTTCGCGGAGCGCGCGCATGCCTCCGGATTCCAGGGCCTGGTACTGACCATAGACAACCAGGTGCTCGGGCAGCGGGAGCGGGACCTGCGCAACGGCTTCACCATCCCGCCGCAATTCGAATTCAGCGGCCTGGTCGACATGGCATTGCACTTGCGCTGGCTGCTGCGCATGGCGCGCGCGCCGCGGTTGTCGATGCCCAACTACGAACGCGAAGGCGACACCGGCGTATTCTCGATCGGCGCCCGCATCGTCGGCTGGATGGATGCCAGCGCGAGCTGGAAGGAAGTGGAATGGCTGCGCAGCTTCTGGGCCGGACCGCTTATCCTGAAAGGCATCTTGCACCCGGACGACGCAAAGCGCGCGGCTTCGATCGGCGTCGATGCGGTCGTGGTCTCTAACCACGGCGGCCGGCAGCTGGACGTCGTGCCGGCTTCCCTGCAGGCGTTACCCGCGGTGGTCGATGCCGTCGCCGGAAAAATCCCGGTGCTGCTCGACGGCGGGGTCCGCCGCGGCGGCGACGTCGTCAAGGCGCTCGCCCTGGGCGCGACCGCCTGCCTGATAGGAAGGCCCCATTTGTGGGGCGCGGCCGTGGCGGGAGAGCAGGGCGTCGCGAAGGTACTGGAAATCTACCGCAGCGAGATCGACCGCGTCATGGCTCTGTGCGGGTGGGACAGCCTGAAGGATATCAATCGCTCTGTCATCTTTGGCGCGGACAACAAGCCGGAATCCATAATCGGTGCGGTCGGTCGTAAGCTAACTTCCATGCTCAAGTGAGGGGTAGGGCCCAGGGCTAGCAACGACGAAGGATCGCCAGCTTGAAGACCCGAAGAATTCTGCTGTACGTCGCCTCGACGCTCTTGGGTCTTCTGGTCCTGCTTCTCATGGCAATCTGGATCATCAACCTGTTCGATGAAGACCTGAATCCCGAAATTGTTGCGTTGGTGACGAGAGTGGAATCGGAGCAGATTGCCCAGCGGGGGAACGCTTACTTTCCCATCCGGGGATTGCACGCTCCGAAAGGTCAGGACATCGAAGCCGCCGGAAGGGTCTTGGACGAAGCTGATCGACGTTGGATAGAAGCGTTCAAGAAGGATGAGAAACGAGCCGCGCCCTCCGTCCCTCCAATGAGCTTGAAATTCCAAGGACAGGCATCGAACTTGTGTACCGTGACAGAGGACTACCTTTACGAGGATGGTGTCTGCAAATTTCTCGCTGAGACGAAGCGCATGTTTCAAGACAACGCTGAATTGCTCCAAAGGTATTACCGACTGATCGACTACAGTACTTACGAGGAGCAGGGAATGTTTTCCTCAACTCCGGATGGCGATCTCATTGGCCTCATGCGGCTGGCCAATGCGGATATGGAGAGGATGCTTGACCAAGGCCAGGTCGATAAGGCAGCCAAGTTGATGTCACGGAATCTGGCGTTCTGGCGAAAGGTCATAGACGGAAAATACCGCCTCATTTCAGAGGCAATTATTCGAGTCAACTTCAACTTTAGCTTGGCCACTTTTTCCGACCTTTCGTGGAGAAATCCCGCGCTGTTAAAGAGGGCGGATTTCAAATCGGCACTCGGGCGGCCAATAAGACCCAATGCTGCGAATCTTCAAGCCAAGATGGATCGAGAGTTCATGAATGGGTACTTTGCAACGAAAGGTTCCGATTGGCTGTTTTACGACGCGTATGGGTACACTACCAGCCCGGCGTTGAAGTGGATTGCAGATCGAATGTTCCAAAGAAACGCGACACTTAATATCTATCATTCATGTCTGAAACAATTCTACGCGGTGCGATTGTTGACTGGTGCAGAACGCGACCAGGCAATCAGTACGTACCAAAAATATGAACTAGACGGGTCTCCAGCTAGCTTGGCATCAAACGCTACAGGAAAGATTGCACTGCAATCGGCATGTCCGACGCGCTATTGGTTCGATTCACTGGCTAGCGATAATTTTCTCGAAGCGAGGCGTAGATTGGTGTTGCTCGAGATCAACCTGTTGAGCAGCGGACGACCAGAATCGGCGTACGCAACATTGCTACGCGAATCGACCGCTGACTTGCACGATCCTGTAACGGAGGAGCCAGCAAAATGGGATGCGGGACGACGGACTATCTACTTCGAGCGTGCGAAGGGTTGCATCGAGGGAAGGTTACGGGTGACTTTGGGTCCAGCCAAAGAATTCGCCCGTTGTCCTTCGTTGAACTGAGTCATAAGAGCTCGCCAGCCAAAATAGAACTAAGTCGCTAGCGGGGAGCGGCGTCAGTTGCAATCTATTCTGGACTTCTTCGTGACCTTCGTGTGTTCGTGGTGAGATTTACCTTTTAGTGGGGGGATTCGCCGAGAACAGTGCAACGCCGGATGACGCGACGCTGAGTGGCAGGATCGTAGGAAGTCGCGCGATGCTGCACGCAGCGGTTGTCCCAGACCAGCAACTCGCCCGGCGTCCAGCGGTGCTCGTACGTCAGATCGGGCTGTATCGCCAGTGCGTTCAATTCCTCGATCAGCGCACGGCCTTCGTCGTAGTCCATTCCCAGTACGTATTCCGCGTGGTCGCCGAGGAACAGACACTTGCGCCCGGTGTCCGGATGCGTGCGCACGATCGGATGGTCGACCGGCGGTACGGCATTGCGCTGCGCGTCGGTCATCGGGTCTTCGCCGTGCCGCCGCGTACGCGAGAAATCCAGGTTATGCACGGCACGAAGTTTCGCGATGCGATTTTTCCAAGCCGGAGACAGCTTTTCGTAGGCGCCATACATGTCGCAGAAGTGCGTCTCGCCGCCTTCGCCGGCCACGACTTCCGCATAGATGATCGTCGCCTGGCCGGTGACCCGCTGCCATGAACCGTCCGTGTGCCATGCCAGCGTGCCCTTGTCGGGATGCTTGCCGTTCGGATTGCCGTCCGCGTCGAGGTTGGACAGCCGGTACAGCTCAGGATAGCCGTCGGCGTGGTACTGGTTCATGACGTGGATCTGCACTTCGCCGAAGCGGCGTGCGAATTCGACCTGGCGGCCGGGCGGCAGGTCCTGCGTGCCGAACAGCAGGACCTGATGCTTGAGGAACGCATCGTAGATGCCGGCGAATTGCGCGTCGTTGACGCCGCGCGCGAGGTCCACGCCGATGATCTCGGCGCCGAGATTCGGCGATAGGGGGCGGGTTTCGAATAGTTGTTGCTGCTGCGCGGCAAGCGTCATGCTCATCCTCCGATGTGCATGACAATCATGGCACAAATCTTCTGAAGCGGGCCGCCGGGCTGCCCCCGGCACAACGAAGTTACCTCTGCATATACCGCCTCCGCATCGGCTTGAGCACCGCAATCGCCAGAAACGCGGTCAGGAAATTCGCCGTGATGGCGGTGACGAAAACGGCGGTCCAGTTGCCCGCCGACTGGAACAGCAGTGCGGCGAACGGTGCGCCGAGGATGGCGCCGAAGCCGGCGCTCATGTACAGGAATCCGTAGTTCATGGATGCGAATTTCGAGCCGAAGGTGTCGGTCAGGGTCGAAGGGAACAGCGAGAAGATCTCGCCCCAGCCGAAGAAGACCAGGCCGGACAGCAGCACGAAGAGCAACGGATCGGTCCGGCAGAGGAACCACACCGTCATGGCGACGCCTTCAAGGGCGAACGCGATCAACATGGTGTGCTCGCGACCGATGCGATCCGACACCCAGCCGAAGAACGGCCGCGTCAGGCCGTTCGTGATGCGGTCCAGCGTGAGCGCAAGCGGTAATGCCGCCATGCCGAAGACGGTGGCCTCCGTGATCCCGAAGTCCTTCGCGAATGCGCCCATTTGCGAAACCACCATGTAGCCCGACATCGACATCATCACCATCATCAGGAACAGCAACCAGAATACGGGTTGTTTCAGCATGGTCGAAGACGGAACGTCGCGAGTGGCAGGCGCCGCAGCGCTCGCGGTTGCGGACCGATAGTTTTCGGGCGGCGTGCGCAGGAACAGCGTGCCGACCAGGCCCATGGCTCCGAATGCAATTCCGTACAGCGTGAGCGTCTGCTCCAGGCCTGCGGTGGCAAGGCCGTGTGCGATGGGAAATGTCGTCACCGACGCGCCCATGCCATAGCCTGCGGCGGCCACGCCCGCCGCCAGGCCGCGGCGGTCCGGAAACCACTTCACCATGAGGCCGATCACGCCGATGTAGACGATGCCGGTGCCGAGCCCGGCCAGCACGCCGTAAGTCAGGTAGAGCGCGAACAGGCTTTGCGCCTGCGCGCCGGCCACCCAGCTCGCGCCCGTGAGCACGCTGCCGACGGTCAGCAGCCGCCTGGCGCCGAATTTCTCCACCAGGAAACCGTTCAGCGGCGCGAGGAAACACTGCAGCGCAACCAGAATGGAAAACACGACCTGGACCTGGGCCAAAGTCACATCGAGCTTGGCCATGAACGGTTTGGTGAACAGCGCCCATACGTACTGCGGGCTGGCGATCGCGACCATGCAGAGCACGCCGAAGCCGAGCTGCAGCCAGCGGTTCGGCGAGCGATTGCCGGCCTTGCCGGCTTGGATGGTATGTGCCTGCGGCATCACTTTCCTATGCGAGGGAGCGGGTGGGTCCGCCTGGTCCTAAACCGTGGCGATGGGCGCGAGCAATTGTCGTTCCGCATCCGTAGGCATGCGAAAAGGCGCTGCGATCTCGAAGGCGCGCGCGGCGCGCAGCACGCGCGCGTCGTCGAACTTGGCGCCGACAAGTTGCATCGCCACCGGCAGTCTGCGGGAATCGAAGCCGCAAGGCACGCTTGCTGCCGGCTGCTGGGTAAGATTGAAGGGGTAGGTGAACGGCGACCATTCCCACCAGCGCTGCCTCTGGCCGCCCGGCGGGACTTCGTGGCCGGCGGCGAACGCCGTGATGGGCATCTGCGGAGTGACCAGCAGGTCGTAGTCACGGTGGAGCCCGTTCATGCGGCGCCCGAACGCCTCGCGCGCCTTCTCTATCTGCCGGTATTCGATCGCGCTCAATCGGAACCCCGGCTCGGCGATCGCCAGCAGCGGCGGCTCCACCATCGCACGCTGCTGTGGCGTCATCGGCGCAATCGCCAGCGCCAGGGCAACCGACCAGAGCGGCTGCATCATCTCGATCGGATCCTGCAATTGCAGGTCGATCTCCTCGACCTGGGCGCCCATGTTGGCAAACGTTTTCAGTGCCTTCTCGACCAGCACTGAGACTTCCGGATCCACTTTCGCGTATCCGAGGGTACGGCTGTACGCGATGCGCCAGCCCTTGACGCCCCCTTCGAGCGACGCGCGGTAGTCGACTGCTGGCGCGGCGGCCGCATACCAGTCGCGCGCGTCGGGTCGAGCAATCACGTCGAGCATCAGTGCGGCGTCGGCGACCGTGCGTGCGATCGGACCCTGGTGCCACAGCGTCCACGCCGGGGAATGCGGATGCACGGGCACGATGCCCCAGGTGGGCTTGAAGCCGAACAAGCCGCAGAATGCCGCGGGAATGCGGATCGAACCGCCACCGTCGGTGGCAACGTGCAACGGCCCCATGCCGAGGGCGGCACAGACAGCGGCGCCGCCGCTGCTGCCACCGGGTGTGAGGCGCCTGTCCCAGGGATTCAGCGTCACGCCGGTGAGGGGACTGTCGGTTACGCCTTTCCAGCCGAACTCGGGGGTCGTGGTCTTGCCGAGAAAAACCGCGCCCTGTTCGCGCAAGCGTGCCACCGGAGGGCCGTCTTCCTCCCATTTTTGCGCGGGATCGACTGTTTTGGAACCACGGCGCGTTGGCCAGCCTTTGGCGAGGATCAAGTCCTTCACGGTTGTCGGCACGCCATCGACCGCGCCGAGCGGCTTGCCGCGCCGCCAGCGCTGCTCGGATTCCAGCGCGTTTTTCAGAGCGGCCTCCTCGTCGAGCACGCAGAATGCGTTGAAAACCGGATTGAGCGAGGCAATGCGGTCGAGCACCGCGCGGGTCACCTCGACTGGCGAGAGTGCTCCGGCACGATAGCGTTCGACCAGCTCTGTCGCCGGCAGATAGAGGATTTCTTCGGACACGATGGGCGTTTCCGTCCGTTATTGGGAAGGGCGGACGGGAGATCTCTCTCCCGTCCGGATGCTCCGATGCCGGTCCGATCAGGCTTTTTTCAGTCCGTCCAGGATGGACTGCGGCGAAATCGGCATATGCCGCACACGCACCCCGACCGCGTTGAAGATCGCGTTCGCTACCGCTGGCGCGACCACCGTCGAAGCTGGTTCGCCGACACCGGCCGGGTGGCGATCGGATTGGATGATGGTCACGTCGATCTCCGGAACCTGCGCCAGCCGGATCGGCACGTACTCGTGGAAGTTGGTCTGCTCGAAGGCGCCATTCTTGAGCGTGAGCTTTTCCGACATGATCTGGCTCGCGCCCCACAACGCCGATCCGCGGATTTGCGCTTCGATGTTTTTCGGGTTGACCGCCACGCCCGGATCCATCGCGATCGTGATCCTGTTGATGGTGAATTTGCCGGTGGCGGGATCCACCGTGACTTCGGCGACACCGGCGACCCAGGTCGGGCTTTGCCGCTCTTCCGCCGCCGTGACCGCAATGCCGATGCCGGTGTTGGGCGGCAGCTTCCTGGTTCCATACCCGGACTTTCCGGCCGCCACCCGCAGGCAGTTCGCCAGGCGCAGCGCGCCGCCGACGGTGCCCGACTCGTACACCGGCCACGATCCTTCCTTGGTCCAGGGCAGGGAGATCCACAACTGGTCCATGTAATAGTCGGAACCCGTGCCCGCCGGGTATCCGCTGTTGGGAATACCGCGGTTGCCGCCTTTCCCGTTCAGCATCGACAGGCGGAACTCGAGCGGATCACGGCCGGCGGCATGCGCGACTTCGTCCATGAACGATTCGACGACGAAAATATTGTAGGAATTGGATACGGTGCGCAGCGCGCTGGCCTGCACCGCCCAGGTGGTCGGTTCATGGTTCCAGGCGCGCACGCGGTGGTTTTTCATGTAATACCAATGGTCGCTGCCGCCGATGGACCACTGGTCGATATCCTGCTTCTTGGCATCCCAGGAATCGAGTTGCAGCCAGTCGGTTCCGCCCTTCTTGCCCACGCCGAAACGTGCGCCCATCCAGCCGCAGACAATATCCTGGTTCATCGCCACGAGTTCGCCGTTCTTGATGCCAGCCTTGAGCTTGTGATACGTCGGGGTGCGTGCGAAGCTCGTGGCGAAATTCGACGCGCGCGTGTGGATCAGCTTGACCGGACGGCCGGTCTCCTTGGCGCAATAGGCCGCGGCAAGGATGTCGTCGTAATCCTGCTTGCCGCCGAAGCCGCCGCCCACCAGGTACTGGTGCACGTAGACCTTCACGTCCTCGGGTTTTTTCTTCAGCACTTTCGCGAGGTAGGCGTTCAAGGTCATGCGCGCGAACGAGGTGCTCTGCGTGCCGACATAGACGTGCCATTCGCCGTTGGACTGCTGCACCGTCGCATTGAGCGGTTCCATGGTGGCGTGGCACACCATGTCGGTCGTGTATTCCATCTCGAGGACTTTTTCCGATTCGCCGAAGCCCTGGTCGACGTCCCCCTCGAGCACCCAGTTCGCGCCCTGCTTCTCGTCCGCGTGAAGCTGCTTGTATTGCGTCAGCAGGTCCGCCGAACTCAGGGTCGCGTACGGGCCCGCATCCCATTTCACCTTGAGCGCCTTGGCCGCCTTCTCGGCCGTAGGGAAACGGTCTGCGACCGCAACCACCCAGCCCGTGCATTTGCCCATCGAGTCGTCGATTTTCACGGCCTTGATGAAGCCGGGGATTTTCTTCGCCTCGGAATCGTCGATGCTGAGCACCTTCGACGAATAGCGCGTGCGTGGAATCACCAGCGCGCCGTAAACCATGTTCGGCAGGATTACGTCGATGCCGTACTTGGCCTGTCCGTTGGTCTTGGCGGGGATGTCGAGCGCGGGCATCGACTTGCCGATGATCTTGTACGTGGACGGATCTTTCAGCGTAACGCCCTTCAGGTCGTCGGGGTAGGCGAACTTGCGGTCGATCTTCACCTTCTGCAGGATGTCGCCGTAGCCGGTGGATCGGCCGGACGCCTTGTCGAAGACGCGACCCGAATCCGCATAGCAGTTGCCGACATCGGCGCCGAGCAGCTTCGCGCCGGCTTCGACCAGCGCGATGCGGCCCACGGCACCGGCACGCGCGATTCGGTCGAACTCGGTGGTTACGCTGCCGCTGTTCACGGTGTAAGCCAGGCCGTAGATGGCAAAGTTCTCGACGCTCTCCAGCGGCGCGTCGAGCCTGACGTCTTCCCACTTTACCTCGAGCTCTTCGGCGATCACCTGGGCCAGGCCGGTGCCGATATGCTGGCCCATTTCCGCCTTGACGATGTGCATGGTGGTCTTGCCGTCGGGTGTGATGGTGAACCAGATGGACGGCGTGAAGGCATCCGTGCCGGCAGCCTGCGCGGAGCCGTCGCGCAACAGGCCGGGCATGCCGATGCTGAAATAGGCGCCCGCCGCGGTCGCGGCCGAGCGCACCAGGAACTGCCGGCGCGAAACGCCGATTTGCGTAAGCTCAGACATGTTTCGCTCCTTCGCCGATGATCTCGGACGCGCGCTTGACGGCACCGACGATGCGCGAGTACGTAGCGCAACGGCACAGGTTGCCGTTCATGCCTTCGACGATCTCCTGTTCCGTGGGCCTGGGATTCTTGGCGAGCAGCGCGGCCGCCTGCATGATCTGGCCGGACTGGCAGTAACCGCACTGCGGTACCTGATGCTCGATCCAGGCTTGCTGCACGGCATGCGTGTTCGACGGGTGCAGGCCCTCGATGGTCGTGATCATCGCGGATTCGGAAACTTCCTTGAACTGCACCATGCAGGAGCGCACCGCTTCCCCATTGATGTGCACCGTACAGGAGCCGCACACGCCGAGGCCGCAGCCGTACTTGGTGCCGGTAAGGCGCAAATCGTCCCTGAGTACCCAGAGCAATGGCGTATCCGGCGGAGCGTCGGCGTAAAAGCTCTGACCGTTGATCGATAGCTGCGGCATGGTGGACCCCCTGAAAAGAAAAACGAAAGTCGGTGTACGAACCCGGACGGCGGCGCGGGTCGAATCTTGCGATCTCGCCTGTGCTACTGCGTCCCGCGGACACTACAAGAATAATCGCTTCTGCCGGACACACCCCTCAACCTTCGTTCGGGTGGAGCGGCCTCATCCTTTCGGGTGAGCCGAATACGGCCCTCGCGACAGGATCAAAGCAGGATCAAAACCTTACGAGGCCGCGTCGCGCCGCGAAGGCGATCGCCTCGGCCCGGCTGGTGGCGTCGAGCTTGGTGAACAGGCTCTTCAGATGGGTCTTCACGGTGCTTTCGCTGATGAACAAGGCCTGGGCGATGCCCTTGTTGCTCTTTCCCTCGGCCAGCAGGCCCAGAATCTGCACTTCGCGGTCAGTGAGCGCTTCTTCCTGTACGCGCATGGCCAGCTTGGAGGCGATCTTGGACTGCAGGTAGGTTTCGCCACGATGCACGGCGCGAATGCACTTGAACAGTTCTTCGGGTTGCACATCTTTCAGGAGGTAGGCCCGAGCGCCGGCGCGCAGGCCCGCGTAAACGTCTTCATCGTGATCGTAGGTGGTGAGGATGATGATCGCCGCGTGCGGGTCTTCGGCACGGATCAGGCGGATCGCATCGAGGCCGTCGGTTTCCGGCATGCGCAGGTCCATCAGGACGACATCCGGTTTCAGGCTGCGCCACAAATTGACGGCTTCTGCGCCGTCCGCAGCCTCGCCGATGACTTGCGCGCTTTCTTCCATGTTCACGATGGCCACCAGCCCGCGCCGTACCAGCGACTGGTCTTCCGCTATGAGCACGCGGATCGCGCGGTTCTTCATGCCTGCGCATCCGCCGGCAGGTGTGGCAGCAGCACGCGCACCGTCGTGCCGCCTCCTTTGGCCGTCTCGATGGAAAGTCGGGCGCCCAGCCGCTCGGCGCGCTCGCGCATGCCGATCAGGCCGAAGCCTTCGTGGCGAGCTTTCTGGTCGAAGCCGGCGCCATCGTCCGTGATGGAAAGCACCACGGCATCGGCCGCGAAATCCAGCGTGAGCCGGATCTCGCTCGCATGGGCGTGCTTCAGGACATTGGTCACTGATTCCTGCGCGATGCGCAGCAGCTCGACTTCCGCCTCCCTTGCGAGCGGACGTTTGGCGCCGAGAATATTCAGCACCGCGCGCGCGCCGCCGGTTTCGTCTATACGCCTTACCAGGGCGTTCAGTCCGACGCCGACGTCCGCGGAGGATGCGGGTCGCAGTGCGCGCACGGAAAGCCGGGCTTCTTCGAGGCCCGCCTGCGCCAGTTGTTGCGCATGCTCGATGTGTTCGAGCGCAATGTCGATGCTCTGTTTTTTCAGGGCGCGGCTGGATGCCTCCAGATTGACGACCACGCCGGTGAAGCCCTGCGCAAGCGTGTCGTGGATGTCGCGCGCGATGCGGTTGCGCTCCTCGAGTACGGCGGCCTGGCGCGCCTGTTCGGCCAGCCGCGCCATTTGGACCGCCAGCGTGGCCTGCCCGGCGAGTGCTTCGGCGACGCGGATATTGCTCTTCATCTCGCGTGTATCCATGCGGCTGCTGCGGATGCAGATCCAGCCCACCGTCTCCTTGCCGAGAACCATTGGCACCGTCAGCAGCGCGCGCACGCCGAGCGACATGATGTAGGCGCGGTTCTCCTCGGGCATGCCGGCCACTTCGTAAGACAGCACATAGGTCTCGGCGCGATCACCGGGAAATGTCGACATGGGATCGCCGCCAACTGGCGGCGGATGCCGGACTGCGGGGTGACGGGATTCGGAAGCGGGGATGACGCGGGAATCGAGGTACTCGAGGTGCAGTCGCGCCGTGCCCGCCTGACGGTCCGGAAACCACAGGGTTCCGCCGACGCCGCCGAACTGGTCCACGGTTACCTGCAGCACATGACCGAGAAACTTGTCGAGATTGGATTCGCTGGCCAGAAAGCCCAGTGACTGGATCAGCATCTCGGACTGGCGATGGGCCAGTTCTTCCGCAAGACGACGCTGCGTGACTTCGAGTTCGAGTGCTTTCTTTTCCTGCTCCAGGCGCCACGCTTGTTCCCTGGCCTGGCTCAAGCGCTGACGCTGCTGGGCGAGTTCCCGCGTCAGCGCCTCAAACGGGCTCGCCGCGGATTGTTCGCGGGACCGCTTGTCGCCGGTTTGGCGCGGACCGGATTCCGACACCTCGCTCATGGGCAGTCATCAGTGAACGGTAAACGGTGACCAGTGAACAGCAAACCGCGACATGTGACAAGCGGCGGCTCGACGATGGCCGTCTCCCCGCCGGGTGCTTCAATCGACAATGGCGGCGTAAACCAGCTGCTTGAACAGCTTGCGGTAATACGCGCGGATCGGGCTGGGCGCCTGCGTCATGTAGACCGCGACGATTTCCTCTTTCGGATCGACCCAAAAGTAAGTGCCGGCATAGCCCGCCCACATGAACTCGCCGGCGGAGCCGGGCACGCCGGCAACCCCGGGACCCTGCCGCACCGCGAATCCCAAACCGAACGTATAACCCGGCACGCCGAGCAGCAGTTCGCCCGGGGTGACCGGCGCAAGAATGCGCGTGCCGAGATGGTCTGAGGTCATCAGTGCGACTGTGCTGCGGCTCAACACGCGCGCGCCGTCGAGCTGGCCGCCGTTTAGCAGCATCTGGGTGAACCGAAGATAGTCCGCCGCGGTGGATACGCCGCCCGCGCCGCCGGAGTCGTTGGCCGGCACGGCAGAGACGTCGACCAAATTGTTGGGCTTGCCGCTCGTGCTGTCCGTGGGCAATGCACTGGCGAGGCGGCCGATCTTGTCCTGCGGTACCCAGAAGCCGGTATCGTTCATCTTCAGCGGCTTGAACAGGCGCTTGTCCAGGAAATCCGCGAGCCGTTCACCGGACGCGGCCTCAACGACCCTGCCCAGCACGTCGCTGGCAAGGCTGTATTCCCATACCGTTCCGGGCTGATGCGCGAGCGGGACCTTCGACAGCCGTTCGATTTCCTCGGCCGGTGCGAGGTCGCGCGCATCGTAATCGATCGAGCTCTTGTAGATTCCGGCCTTGGCGAGCGCTTCCTTGACCGGCGTGTTCTGGGTGATCTCGCCGTAGGCGAGGCCGGCAGTGTGACGCAGCAGGTCCTGGACGGTCATTTCGCGATCCGACGGAACTTGCGTGTAGGTCACTCTTGCGAATTCTGAGTCGCCTTTCGCCGCGCTGACGGGCAGGCCTTTCAGCGCCGGCAGGAATTTCGAGACCGGGTCGGTGAGCTGGATGCGCCCGTCCTCGACCAGCATCATTGCCGCCACTGAAACGATGGGCTTGGTCATCGAATAGATGCGGAAGATGGAATCCTTCGCCATGGGCTTGCCGGCATCCTTGTCCTGCGCGCCGATCGCTTCCGAGTAGACCAGCTTGCCCTTGCGCGCCACCAGGAACACGGCGCCGGGTAGCTTGCCCTGGTCGATTTCCTTTTTGAACGCCTCGCCGATGCGCGCAAGCCGCGGGGCCGACATGCCGACCGATTCGGGCGCGGCGACAGGCAGGCCCTGTGCCCAGGATGCGACCGCCGCCAGGAATGCGATCCCGGCCGCGAACCGGATTGCCATGCGCTTTGCGTTCATTGGTAATCCCCACGCTGATGAAAACAGGAACGGAACGGTAAGGCCGCGCCCCGGTGGTGTCAATGCGCCCGCCGTTGCAGTGCGCCATCCAACCCCGCGATCGCGGATTTTGCGTCGTGCTAGGATGAACCCGGACCGGTCGGCGACCGGAGCCATCCACTTGGGAGACGCGATGAATTCGACGATCAGGATAACGGCCGTTCTTGCTCTGCTCCTGGGGAGCGCGCACGCCGCGATTGCGGCCGACCCGATCAAGATCGGCGTCGTGAACGAGATCACCGGCGTGCAGGCCCAGGCCGGTGAATTCACCGTCAACGGCATCAAGCTCGCGCAGGAGGAAATAAATGCCGCGGGCGGCGTCCTCGGACGCAAGATCGAATTGCAGATCGAGGACAACCAGAGCACGAACCCGGGCACCGTGCTGGCCTTCTCCAAGCTCGGTGGGCGCGGCGACATCGCGGGGATCGTCGGTCCCATCCGCAGCACCCAGGTGCAGGCTGCATCGCCGACCATTGCCAAGTCAGGCATTCCGACGATGATCGGCGGCACCGACACCAGTCTCACGCATGTCAATAACCGCTGGCTGTTCCGCGCGCGCCCCAACGACAGCTATTCCTCGCGCGTGATTGCCGACTTCGGCGTCAATACGCTGAAACTGAAGAAATGGGCGATCATCCATTCGACCGATGCCTTCGGTTCCGGCGGCGCAAAGGCGCTGACCGCCGCGCTTGCCGCGCTGGGCATCACCCCCGTGCTCGACCAGGGTTATACCAACAACTCGCAGGATTTTTCGGCGGTCGTCTTGTCGATCAAGAAATCCGAAGCCGACGTCCTGGCGACCTACATGACGCTCGAGCCGGATGTGGGCATCTTTGCGCGCCAGTTGCGCCAGCTCGGCGTAACCATTCCGTGGGTGGGTTCGCCATCGATCATTGCGGTGACGTCGCTTAACCTGGCCGGCGAATCGCTGCACGGCACGTATTCCGTCACCGACTTCACTACCGGCGCGAACGACATGACGCGCGCGTTCATGAAGAAATACCACGACAAGTACGGCGTCAATCCCGACACGTTCGCCAGCTGGTCTTACGATGCGACGCAGGTGCTCGCGCTGGCCATCCGCAATGCCGGCAGCACGGAGCCCGAGGCGGTGCGCTCCGCGATCCTGGCGATCAGAGGCTACAAGGGATTGGAAGGCACTTTCGAATTCGACCAGAACGGCGACGGCCTGCACGGCTACAACATCGTCAGGAACGAAGGCGGCAAGATCGTATTCATGAAACGCGTGGACTTCCCGGCGCAGTAGAACCGTGACGCCGTGAATGCCGTGACTGTCGTGACTATCGTGACGCCGTGACTGCCGTAGATACCTAGGGCTTAGAGCCGACAGTCACGGCAGTCACGATAGTCACGATAGTCACGACATTCACATCGTCACGGCGTTCACGCCGCCGGCTTGCGCCAGCGCAGCGGAAATCTCGCCTTCACCACCGTGCCGGCGCCGTCGGCGGATTCGATGTTCAGGCTGCCTCCCGCCAGGGCTGCGCGCTCCTTCATGGAGATCAATCCCAGGCTTGAACGTCCGGCCGGCCGCCGCCGTACCGCATCCTGATCGAACCCGCGGCCGTCGTCCCTGACCGTAAGCTCCAGTTCCTCGCCTGAGATGCGCAGGTGCACGGCGACTTTCGCCGCCGCGGCATGGCGCGCCACATTGGTGAGCGCTTCCTGCATCACGCGGAAACAAGCCGTCTCGGTTTCCATGGCCAAGCGTCCGGTAATCGGATCGGACCGGAACTCGGTTTCCCAGCCGCTCGCCTCCTGCTGCCGCTCCAGGGCCCAGCGCAAGGCCGCTTCCAGGCCGAGGTCGTCGAGCGCTGGCGGACGCAGGTTGAGCGACATGGTGCGGACCTGCTCGATGGTCTGGCTGGTGATGTCCACGCATTCCTCGGTCAACGCGTTGTCGCTGCCGTCACGGTGCAGCGCCAGCTGCAGCTTGATTTTCACCAGCGTCAGGGACTGGCCGATTTCGTCATGCAGCCCGCGCGCAATGTCGCGCCGCTCCTGTTCCTGCACCTCGAGCAGGCGGGTCGACAAGGCCTGGATCTCGGCCTCCGCGCGGCGGCGATGGGCTTCCTGCTCGAAGCGATCCAGGGCGAACGCTATGCCGCCTGCGAGCTCGGTCAGCAGTTGCATGCGCTCGTCGTCGAAATGGCCGATCTCGGACGCGTGCAGGCTGAACGAACCGATCGGCTTGCCTTCCAGCAGCAGGGGCACCGAAGCCGCGGAACGGATGGAGCATGCGCGCATTCTTTCCTGCAGGTCGGCGAGGCGCTTGTCCTGCAATGTGTCATTGGACACGCAGGCGCGGCCTTCGCGGGCAGCACTGGCGGCCGGCTGGCGGGCGCCTGGCTTGTCGGCAGCGAGCGCAATGTCCAGCCCGTCGAGAAATCCGACTCCTTCTCCATAGGTCACTGCCGGCCTCAGCACGGCATCGTCGATCAGGCCGACCCAGGCGAACTGGAAGCCGCCGCGCGTGACGGCGATGCGGCACATGTCCTCGAACAGCTGCTCCCGCGACTGGGACCGCGCCAGGGCGGCATTTGCCTCCGACAGCGCGGCATACAGGTTGGCGAGGTCGAGAACGCGCCGCTCCGCCTTGCGCCGCTCGCTTCTTGCCTGCGCTTCGCCGATTGCCCGGGTCAGGGCCGGGGCGAGGCGCGCGAGGTTGGTCTTGAGCAGATAGTCGGTGGCGCCGCGCCTGAGCGACTCGACGGCGCGGTCTTCGCCCATCGTGCCCGACACGAACACGAAAGGGAGGTCCGGCGCGCGTTCCCGGGCGATCTCCAGCGCGTGCATGCCGCCGAAGCCGGGAATGGAATAGTCCGAAACGATGATGTCGGGGTCGAATGCGGCGAGCTGTTCGATGAAATCGGCTTCCGTCTGCACCCGCCGGGCTTCGAAGGCAAGGCCGGAGCGCGTGAGACCGTGAAGCTGGAGCTCGGCATCCTGTTGGGAATCTTCGACCTGCAGAATCTTGAGCGTGCGATCCACGTTGAGCGCCCCGGTTTGCAACGGCATCAATACGGCGTTGTCGATACCGGGCAAGGGCCCGGAACGCCAACATGCCAGGCACGCCCCCGCAATCGCGGACCTCATGCTCGGCGGGTAAGAATACTCCGGAATTCAGGAACCCGAAATTTGAGCTGCCAGACGGTCGCGCACCATGTTGACATGGCTGCGCAGCACGAACAGCTGGTCTGCGAACGCCAGCGGCATCCTGATCTCGTTGACCGCGCGCTCGACCCGGTCGAGCCGCTTGAGGATCTCCTGCTTCTGCTCCGCGGTGGGATCGGAAAATATGTCCCGTTCTATCGCGATCAGCACCCCGTACCAGCGATAGACGCGCGAGCGCACCCGCCAGCGATAGACGACGGGCACCAGCCTCGATGCAGGAATGATCAGCACCACCAGCGGAATCAGCACCACCAGCAACCGGTCGGTCAGGCTCGCCAGCCAGAACGGTAAATGAGTGTAGAGAAACCTCGATCCGGATTTGTAGAAGCGCTCGGCGTCGTCGCTGATGGGAAAATCCTTCTTCAGCGGCGCAGGAAACTCGCCCGCGTTGCGGAACATGCCGGGACCGCCGTGCACTTCGCGGGCGGCGCTGATCAGCAAGTCGGACAGCGCCGGGTGCAGGTCCTCGCGGGCGATCAGTTCGACGGTCGGCCCGACGAGTTGCACGTCCCGGGCCGGGATGTTCTTGCCAAGATCGACCGCGCCCTGCGGCAGCGTGAGCCTGGAAAGGAAAGGGAATCGGCGCAGATAACCGTCGGCTTGCCCGAAACTCAGCAGCCTGATGCCGCGCGTGGTCATCAGGCCGCGCATCACGGCGGGTGTCGCCGAGTCGCCCATGAGGAAGACCGCGTCGGCCCGGCGTTCAGTGAGCGCCTTCGCGGCATCCTCTCCGGCGAGTTCCAGCAGCACGGTCGGCTTCACGTCCATGTCGTTGGCCTTGAGCAGCTTTATGGCCAGGAAATGGGTGCCGCTGCCTTCGGGCCCGATCGCGAGGCGTTTGCCGCGTAACTGAGATAACTGGTCGACTGCTGCGCTGCTGCGATAGAAGATCAGCAGCGGCTGCGTGAACAGGCTGCCGAGCGACTTCAGGTTTTCGATGTTCTGGACCCCATCCGACAAGCCGCCCTGAACGAAACCCACGTCGACCCTGGCCGACGGATTGGCCAGGATGTGGAGATTGTCCAGGCCGCCCTGCGAAGGAATGATCCGCACCTTCACGCCGTTGCGCTCGATGATCTTGCGGTATTTGTCGGCCGTGGTGCGAAAGCTGCTGCCGTCCGGACCGCTGGCGATGACGATGGTGTCGAGCGGCGCGGGGCGGACGAACCTGAACGTGACCCAGATGACGAGGCCAGCGACAAGCAGCACCGGCAGGACGATGACCCAGAGGTCGCGCCATGACACCATGACCAGCTTGACCGGCAGGCGTAGCCGCCCCGGGTTTTTTTTCTTGCCGTTGCTATCTGCTTGCGGTTCTTTTCCCATGGGCGACGCCGTTAGCAATACTTTGCGCCGCCGGTCGGTTTACCGGCCCGGGCGCTGCTTCTTCAGTCAATTGAAACGACCGGGAGTTCCGGCTCAAGGCCGGGTCATGCTGCAGGTGGTCGCGACCTGAAGACTCGCCGGGGCGATCGTCGCATCGGCCCGCCACCCGTAACCGCTGTTTTCCCAATCATGGGCAACGCCCCGGGTGCCGGATCGGGCCAGCGTGGCGATGTACATCGGGTAGAACAACTGATGGTCCTCCGCGCGCATCCATAGTTCGCCCGTGTCGCCCGCGAGGCGCATGCCCTCGAGTGCCCTGGCCACAGCCAGCGGTTCCAGGGATCGCGCCTGCTTCGTTGCCGCGGCCAGCATGCGCAACATGTGACGGAACGATTCGAAGCTCCAGTCGTCGCCGGTTTTTGCCTTGAATTCGTCCGCGAACCGCGCACTCTGCGCATCCGCCGCGTCGCGAACCCAAGGCACCATGACCTTCAGGCTGTCCTCGCCGGAGCGGCCGATTGTCGTGGGCAAGCCCTTCAACGCGGTGCCGAGCACAAAATACTGGACGTTCAGCCCGGCTTCCTTGCCGGCTTTCACCAGCAGCGTGAGGTCGGTTCCCCAGTTGCCGGTCACCACCGTGTCGGCGCCCGCGGCCTTGATTTTGGCAACGTAGGGAGCGAAGTCCTTGACCTTGGCGAGAGGATGAAGATCGTCGCCGACGATGGCAACGTCCGGGCGTTTCGCGACGATGGCCTGCTTGGCTGCGCGGCTGACGGACTGGCCCCACGCATAGTCCTGGTTGATCAGGTATACCTTGCGCACCGCGGGTTGCACGCGCAGGTACTCGGCAAGCGCGTTGACCCGCATGTCGCTATGCGCGTCGAACCGGAAATGCCAGAACTGGCACTTCGAGTTGGTCATGTCGGGGTCGAGCCCGCCGTAGTTGAGGAACAGCGCGCTCTGCTCCGGGTTGCGCAGGTTGTGCTTGGCAATGCCGTCGCTCAGCGCGAGGCCGACGCTCGAACCCAATCCCTGGGTGACGTAGCGTATATCCCTGCCGAGCGCCGATTGCAGGGCGATGAGGCCTTGCTGGGGGCTCAGCTGGTCGTCGAAATCCACGATTTCCAGCCGCGCGCCGCCGAACAGCCCGCCCGCGGCGTTGATGTCATCGGCGGCCGCGTGCAGCTGCCGGGAGACCGATTCGCCCTGTAGCGCCATCGGCCCGCTGAGCGGCGTGAGCAGGGCGATGCGCAGGGGCGGGGCCGGGAACGCCCGGGTGGCAACCATTGCCAGCGCCAAGGTCGCGGCGATGCCGTACAGGCGAAGCAGGGGCAAGAGTCGCGGCGAGTTATTTTCCGGCACAGGGAAACGCGTCTCGCAGCGCGTCTTCCAGGACCAGGCCTGCCGGCAGCTTGAGTTTTTCCGGATTTTTTTCCAGGAACTGGACGAAAGCCTTGGCAAGCTGGCCGCGGTTCACAGTGTCGGGAATGCAAAGATGGCCGTAGATATCGTCGATCTTCTCTTCCCGGTGATGAAAGGCGTGGTAGGTCTCGCCGATGTAATGCCCCGCGGCGAACCCGTCTATGAATCCTATGCAGATGCCGCGGCCGAAGTCCTTGACCGGGTCTTTATCTTCCGCCCGGCAATGGCTCAGCATCTCTTCCCCGGTAAAGCCGCCCCGGAACCCGGCGGCCGCTGTTTCGAGGGGTTGAAAAGCCCACAACAGGGTGACCACAAGCGCCAGCGCCGCGGTTTTCATCGAAACAACTCCCGGAAAGGGAAGGAGAAATGGGTGCAAACGCCTACTGTAACCGAAACCATCCAGGCTTACATGGGCCGGCCCGCCGCCGATCCAGGGAGACTGATCCGCCCTCGACCTCTGCCGCCGGCATCGGGTTGGCGATTGAGCCTGCCACGCGCATGCAGTTGTCGAATCGATGCGGCAAGCACTGTCGCCGAGGTGCGACATTTTCAGCCAATTTGCCGGAACTCGGCATTTATCCGGCAGTCATTCTTTCATGCGGTCCGACTTTCGACCCCTCGGGCCGGCAAGGAAACGACAGCTTCATGAGAGGAGCCTTCATGAGGAACCTGACTGCAACGGTTGCAGGCATCGGCCTCGCAATGGCGGCGACCTATGCGCCCGCCGGCGCATACCGTGCAACTGAGACCGGCTACGTTTCGGATGATGACGGTCGCCTTTACAGCTATGTCATCTACGGCGCCAGCGCCGACGAGGAAGAAACCGCGCAAGTCTTCACCGGCGCGACCGGCCTGGAGGAGCAGGGCCGCGGCGCGGCGCCGGCTATGCAACCCATGGCGCAGTCCTTACCGGCTTACGGCAAGACGGCGCAGGCGCAAGCGAACGTATTGGTCGGCACGCCGGATGTCAATCGGGTATTGGGGCGCGCTTGAGGTCTTCATTTTGTTTCTTTTTTGCTGCGCTCAAAAAAACAGGCCGCGGCAACTAATGATCTACCCGACGAGTGGCGGAGAAAATCGTGAAGAATAAGTCCCATATTGCGGCATTGGCCGGCGCTTTTGCGCTGGTGTTGGCGGGCACGGCAGCGGCGCAGCGTGACGACCAGACGCGCCAGGATCAGCCCCAGCAGCGCAACAACCAGACCAGGACCGACAATCCCGAGCAGCGTAATGATGCGTCACGGGAGGAGTCCTTGCCCTACCAGCCCGCCGCCGCGAATCCAGGCGAGCAGGCCCGTCCCGATCCGAAAACGCGGCCGGATCCCGGCACGACCGGAGCATCCGCGGAATATGCCGCCGAGTTGAAGAAATGCGACCGGCTGGACGGCGCGCAAAGAACGCAGTGCATCCAGGCGACGATGAAGCGATTCGGCCAGATGTAGGCTATCCGCAAGCTTTACCGCGCGAGGCAACGGGCGCCGCATCGGCGCGTGTTGGTTATTTGGCCGGCCAGGAGTTGTCTCGAGGTCGGATTTTTTGAGGACGCATCCATGAATGAGCCCGATCCCGCATTGATTCCCGAGCTGGCCAGCCTGTCTCCGAGATGGGCCTGGTCGCGGCGCGATTTCGTGGTATCGACGCTCGCAGCGGGTTTCGCGCTTGCGGTGCAGCCGGTATCCGCGCAGACCATCGTCACCGACGCCAAGGGATTGACCGCGGGGGAAGTCCGTATTCCCGTCAAGGGCGGTGAAATCCCCGCCTATCGTGCCTTGCCCGCGGACGGGAAGGATTTGCCGCTCATCCTGGTCGTGCAGGAAATTTTCGGCGTACACGAGCACATCCGCGACGTCTGCAGGCGGCTGGCGAAACTGGGCTACATGGCGGTTGCGCCGGAGCTTTATGCGCGGCAGGGCGACGTATCGAAGCTCACGGACATGAAGGAAATCTTCGCCATCGTCGAGAAGGTCCCGGATGTCCAGGTCATGCAGGACCTGGACGATACGATGTCATGGTCGCGCAAGAACGGCGCCAATACCACCCAGCTCGGCATCACCGGATTCTGCTGGGGCGGGCGCATCGTGTGGCTGTACTGCTCGCACAATCCGATGGTCGCGGCCGGCGTGGCCTGGTACGGACGCCTGGAGGGCCAGGTGAACGACCTGCGGCCTGCTTTTCCGCTCGACATCGCTCCCACGCTGAAGGTGCCGGTGCTCGGCTTGTACGGCGGCGCCGATACCGGCATCCCGCAGGAGAGCATCGAGAAAATGCGCACCGCGTTGAAAGCAGCCAGCAGCAAGTCGCAGATCGTCGTGTATCCCGACACGCCGCATGCTTTTTTCGCCGACTACCGGCCCAGCTACCGCAAGGAAGCGGCGCAGGACGGGTGGAAAAGAATGCAGGAGTGGTTCCGGACCTACCTATCCCGCGTGTAGCAATTGCGCGGCGCCCCGGCCTTGCTGGATCGCGGGAACATATGAATCGAGTTCCGCGAGCACCGACTTGTCGGTCAGGTCGATGGTCCGGCCGCGCTCCGCGGACAGATAGCTCGCCATGACCAGCCGCTGGATTTCCAGGCCATACTCCCACGACAGCATGCCATCGCGGCCAGCGGAGAAAGATTCGAGCATGTCGCGATTCTCGTCCGTGTAGCCGTACAGGTCGGCCTCGTTGTACTGAACGGCCAGCAGCCCTCGACTGGCGGTGGCTTTCTCGAGCGCGCTTTCCTGGTCGGCGATGGCTTCGGCGGCGACGTCGCCAATGAACACGCTCAACGGCGACACCAGCGTGTTCACCTCGAAGGCGTAACCCGGCCCCATGCCGTCCATGAACAGGCGCAGCCCCTGTTTCTCGAACATCCACGAGTCGGTGAACTGGGACTTCACGATCTGCCCCGTTTCCGGGTTGCGATAGGTGATCATGCCGGTCGCGAAATCCTCGGCCGGCGTCTTCGAATAGTCGACGCCACGATCCTTCAGCAGTTTCTCGCGCCATTTCTTCTGGCCCCATTTCAGCAGGCCCAGGTCCGCGTTCACCGACACCGGCTGCAGGAACAGCAGATCCTTGTCCGGCGGGGTCAAAACGTGGCGGCCCACCGCGATGCTGTGGCACCCCATGTCCAGCAACACCCCTCCGCCCTGGCGCGTCGGATCCCAGAACCAGGGTTCATGCGGTCCGCCGTGCTCCTCGGCCGAGCGCGTCAGCGTCAGGGGCCCCATGGTCCTGGCCACCGGAGCAAGCTGCTCGCGCTGGCTGCGGATCGCCTTCATGAAAATCTGGTTTTCGAAATAAGCCGTGAGCAGCTTCGCCCCGCGCGCCAGCTCCACCATGCGCCGGGCTTCCTTCATGTTGCGCGCAAGCGGTTTGTCGACGATCACGCCCTTCAGCTTTGCGCCTGCCTTGACTGCCGCGGCGATCTCCTCCATCACTTCGAGGCGGCAATAATTCGGCACATAGATCGCGATGACTTCGACGTTCGCCGCCAGCTGCGCAATGGTGTCGTAGAGTTTCGCCTCGCCTAGCTTTTGATCCCTGCAAATTTTCGCCAGCGATTCCGAGCCACGACGCTTCAGCAGCCCGGCAATCTCGAGGCCGCGCACCTGGCCGACCGCGACAGACTGGAAACGCGCGATGAATCCAGCGCCGATGAATCCGAGTTTCATTTCTTTCCTCCCTTATGCCCGATGGCTTGCGGGAGACTTCCCGCACCGAACGGGCTACCTTTCTTGTTACGCGCCGAAACCGTTTGCCACCGCCACGTCGAGCAACCTCGGGCCGCCGCTTTGCAGCGACTCGCGCAGCGCGGGCCCGATATCCTGCGGATCGGTAATGCGCCGCGCGGGCACGCCCATGGACTGCGCGAGCGCGACGAAATCGATCGGGGGATCGTCCATGTCCATGCCGACGAAGCGATCGGTCTTGCGGAACGAGACCAGCCGTTCCTTGAGAATGCGGTAACTGCGGTTGTTCGGGATGACGTAGGTAATGGGCAGTTTCTCGTGGGCCGCGGTCCACAGCGCCTGGATGCTGTACATGGCGCTGCCGTCGCCGACGATCGCGACCACCGGGCGATCGGGTAGTGCAATGCTGACGCCGACGGCGCCGCCCATGGCGAAACCAATGCCGCCGGATGCGAGGCCATGGAATCCCTGGTGGTCACGCAGCGGCAGGTAGTTGAGCAGCTGGAATGTCGAAGTCAGTCCTTCCTCGACCACGACGACATTCTTCGGCACAGCTTGCGCGATCCGCATCATCAGGACCTTCGGGTCCATCGGACGTAGGCTTTCGAGTTTCGCCGTCTCCTCGCACGCCTTCACGCGCTTGACGCTCCAGTTATTCTTCGCGATTTCCGCCAGGCGGGCCGCGGCGGCGGACTTTTGCGCTGTTGTCATGCGCGAACGCAGCAGCGCCGTCAATGCGCGCAGGGTTTCCTTGACATTGGCCTGGATCGCGATTTCCGTCGGATAGTTCTTGCCGAGTTCCCAGCCGCGTTCGGAGACCTGCACGATCGGCATGCCGTCGGGCAACGCGTCGATCGGGTTGTGCACCGACATGCGCAACACGTCGGCGCCCAGGCAAACCAGCAGGTCGTGCGGTTGCAGCCAGCCGCGGACCTGGGTCTGGCTGCGCGTGAGCTGACCGACGAAGGCCGGATGCTCGGACAGGAAGTGGGCGGCATAAGGCACGGTCTGCTGCCACACGGCGGCGCCCAGCACTTCCGCCAGTTGCGCGGCTTCCTGCAATGCATCGCGCGTGGCCAGCTCGTGTCCGGCGATCAGCACCGGGTTGCGCGCCGAGAGCAGGCGATCCGCCAGCCTTTCGAGCGCAGCGTCCGACGGGCGTACTTCGGCGTCCACCCGCGTCGGATGGCCGAGATCGAGCGGTGCTTCCGCATCCAGGATGTCGCCTGGCAGGCTGATGAACACCGGTCCCGTGGGCGGCGTCAGCGCCACCTTGGCGGCACGGTGCATGATGCGCGGCAAATCCTGCACGCGCGCCACGTCGACCGCCCATTTCACCATCGGCTGCGCGATCGGCACCAGCGGGTCGTAGAGCATCGGCTCCATCAGGCCGTGGCCCTGCTCCTGCTGGCCGGCAGTGATCAGCACCGGCGAACCGTAGAACTTCGCGTTGTAGAGCGCGCCCATGGCGTTGCCGAGCCCGGGCGCCACATGCACGTTGCAGGCGGCCAGCTTGTTCGATGCGCGGGCGTAACCGTCGGCCATGCCAACCACCACGGATTCCTGCAGGCCGAGCACGTAGCTGATCGCCGATTGCTGCGACATCGCCTCCATGATCGCGAGCTCGGTGGTGCCCGGATTGCCGAACAAATGCGTCACGCCTTCCAGCGCGAGCAGTTTCGTGAACGCGGTGCGGCCGGTGATGGTCGGGTGAAGCGCGGGACGGTCCATGCTGTTGGTTGGGGCCAGGGACTAGGGGTTAGGGACTAAAGCCCAGGGGAGCGCCCATTGTGCGGCGTCGGCGGGACGTACTCAAGCCTTCCCGGTGGCGGAGGCCCGTGCCCACAACAGCACGTTGGCGAACGATTTCTCCGGGCCGGCAGGCTCGACGCTGGGTTCGAAACCCAGACCATCGAGCATCTGCATCCATTCGTCGATCGGCCGGTGGAAGTGCCGGGACACGGCGCGCGCGGACAGCAGCGAGCCGACGTGGTCCATTGCCGTGCCCGCATGGAACCGCCAGCCTGCGGAAATATCCGCCACCCGCATGATGAGCAGCCCGCCCCCTCGCAGCGAGCGCGCCACCTTTTCCAGCAGCGAGACCTGGGCATGCATCTCCAGGTAGTGCAATACGTCGATCATGACGACGACGTCCGCTTCCGGCAGCTGCGCGTTGCGCAGGTCGGCGGCGTGGATGATTGCACGATCGCCCAGCGTGATCTGCGCCCGTCTCGCCGCCCTGCGTTCCGCCTCGATGCCGAGCAGCAGCAGCTCCGACGGAGGCGCAGTCCATTCCGCAGGCCACAGCCCGGACTGGAAGCGCGCCTGCGCCGCCAGCAGGAGGGACGCGAGCACCGCTTGCCCGCAACCGAGGTCCAGCATCCGCGCGCGGTCGGGGATGCGTCCCATGCGCAGCACCGAGAAGAACACCGGATCGTGCCTGAGCTTTTCGCGCGCGGAAAAGTAGGCATAGAGCCCTGCAGCAAGGTAGGGGCGGGAGGCCGCGTCGAGCAGTGCCTTGAACTCGGGGTGCATCAATGCATCGCCAGAGGCAGCGAAACCGGTTTCAGTCCCGCCGCGGCAATTTTTTCCAGCAGCGCCGGCAGGACTTCGAGGACCATGGCCCGCTGGTTGCGGGTGCGGCGGTCGTGAAGCAACAGGATATCGCCAGCCGCCAAACCGCGGGTCAGGCGTTTGAGCACGACGGCCGGATCGCGGGCTACCGTGTCGAAGCCGCGCCGGGTCCAGGTGACGTAGCGCAAGCCCAGTTGCACCACGACCGGATCGACCAGCGGGTTACGTATCCCCATCGGCGAGCGGAAGAAACCCGGTGATTGTCCTGTGATCCCCGCGATGATGTCCTGCGCGGCGCCGATGTCCTTCCTGAGCGCGCCCCAGGCGAAGAAGCCGAACACGTTCGAGTGCGTTTGGCTGTGATTCTCGATGCTGTGTCCGCGCCTGGCGATCTCACGGACCAGCTCAGGATGGGCGGCGGCCTTGTCGCCGATCACGAAGAAGCTCGCTTTCGCGCGATGCGAATCGAGGATGTCGAGGACCCTGGGCGTCAGGTCCGGGTCCGGACCGTCGTCGAACGTCAGCGCGATCTCATTGCGTCCCGCCGCGGTGTCCGGCAGGCGCAGCATGTTGGCGCCAAGCCAGCGGCTCTTCGGCCACAATCCGATCAACGCGAGCAGGACATGATTCAGGAATACCGCCGCCAGAATCCATGGCCACCATTGCGGCCGCGCGAGCAGCGCAATCACGGCGCCGGCGTGGAGTCCCGCGCTAAACCAGAGCGCGACGCCGGGACGCCAGGTCCGGCGCCGAACCGGTGCATCGCCCGTCGCCGGGCTCAGGTTGACGGTTTCCCCCATGAGTCGCGTAACGTCACCGTGCGGTTGAAAACCGGCGCGCCGGGCTTTGAATCGGCGCGATCCGCGCAAAAATAACCGTGGCGCTCGAACTGGAAGCGCTCTTCGGGTTTCGCATCCTTCAGCGCCGGTTCGCACCAGGCGCGGATGAGCTTCTTCGAATCCGGGTTCATGTCCTCGAGAAAATCGCGCTCCGCTCCCGGATGCGGTACAGCGAACAGGCGGTCGTAGAGCCGGACTTCGGCCTTGTGCGCGTGACGTGCGGACAGCCAGTGGATATTGCCCTTGACCTTGTAGATATCCGCGCCCGGAGTGCCGGACTTCGAATCGGGCATGACCTCGCAGTGCACGGCGGTAATGTTGCCGGATGTATCCTTGTCGGCGCCGAGGCACTTCACGACGAAGCCGAAGCGCAGGCGCACCTGGTTGCCGGGAAAAAGGCGGAAATATCCCTTGCCGGGCGTTTCCATGAAATCCTCGCGCTCGATCCACAGCTCGCGCGAGAAGGGCATCGCGCGTTTTCCCCACTCCGGCTTCTGCGGGTGGTTGGGCGCCTCGCAGGTTTCTTCCTTGTCGGCTGGATAGTTGTCGACGATCAGCTTGACCGGATCCAGCACGGCCATGCGCCGCGGCGCGGTCTCATTCAACGTTTCGCGCATGCAGTCTTCCAGCACGCTCATGTCGATCCACGAATCGGATTTCGACACACCGATGCGATCGGTGAACAGCCTGAAACCTTCCGGCATGAAGCCGCGGCGGCGCGCGCCGACCAGCGTGGGCATGCGCGGATCGTCCCAGCCGTCGACGTGCTTTTCCTCGACCAGCTGGATCAGCTTGCGCTTGGAGAGCACCACGTAGGTCAGGTTCAGGCGCGCGAACTCGTATTGTTTCGGCAGCGGCGGCGCGAGCAGGCCGAATCCCGCCGACTTCTCCAGCACCCAGTCGTACAGCGGGCGGTGGTCTTCGAATTCCAGGGTGCACAAGGAGTGCGTGATGTTCTCCAGCGCGTCCGAGATGCAATGCGTGTAATCGTACATCGGATACACGCACCATTTGTCGCCGGTGCGATGGTGGTGCGCGTGGCGGATGCGATAGATCACCGGGTCGCGCAGGTTGATGTTCGGCGAGGCCATGTCGATCTTCAGCCGCAGCACGTGCGCACCGTCCGGGAATTCGCCAGCCTTCATGCGCCGGAACAGGTCCAGGTTCTCGTCCCGGCCGCGATCGCGGTAGGGGCTGGTCTTGCCAGCCTCCGTCAGGGTGCCGCGGTATTCGCGCATCTCGTCCGCCGTGAGGCTGTCGACGTAGGCCAGATCGTGCTGGATGAAGGCCTCGGCGAACTGGTAGAGCGTGTCGAAATAGTCGGACGCGTAGTAAAGGTTTTCACCCCAGTCGAAGCCCAGCCATTTCACCGCGTCCAGGATCGAGTCGACGTACTCGGTGTCTTCGGTGACCGGGTTCGTGTCGTCGAAGCGCATGTGGCAGCGGCCGCCATACTGCAGCGCCACGCCGAAGTTCAGGCAGATCGACTTGGCATGCCCGTAATGCAGATAACCGTTGGGCTCGGGGGGGAAGCGCGTGCGGATCTTCGCCGGATCAGGCGGCGCTCCGGCGTGCGCCGATGCCGGGCCGGGTTTGCCTCCCCAGGTGCGGGAGGCGTTCTTTCCGCTTTCGAGGTCGGCCTCGATGATGTTGCGGATGAAATTTGTGACTTGGGCGACGGCGTGCTGCCCGTGGGCGCTGGCTGGTTTGTTCACTTCGATGGGGAATCCGGATTTTTCAGGCGACAGTTTAATGCCTCTGTAGTCCGAGGGATACCGCGCCGGGCGGCACGGTTATTCCCGCCCAAAGTTGAGCGCGAGGAATTCGGGGATGAAACTTGTCGATACCGGCGGGAGAGCTTTGATCGACCTGCACGTGTCTGGATGGCTTTAACCACCCTGAGCACACAGGCAATTCAGCCTTTTATGCGAACAGAACCTCGGCGCCCGTGACATACACCTTTGCGCCGTCCAGTTCGTACGTATTGAAAGCCACGCTGTCCTGATTCGTTGTTCCCAAATTGGTCCAACTTCCGTGGAGTGCGACTCTGTCGACCGAGTCGCCGAATATTTTAAGTTCGTCCGTGGTATCCGACAGCGCCTTGACATCCGAAGCGGTCAGAGTGACCGTATTCGTGGAATGGATCGGACCACTATCTCTTAGATCGATGGCTTCGATACCGGTGTAAATGCCATCGGCGAGCTGGGTGAAGTCCATGAACTGGAACTTGCCTTTGAGCGTGTCGAACCCTGCGCCGCCGGATACGCTGGTGTCGTTTTGATCAAACACAAAGCTGTCGTCGCCGCCACCCCCAGACATGCTGTCCGAGCCCATTCCACCATCCAGGGAATCATTGCCGTCGTCGCCAAACAGACTATCGTTGCCGGCGGATCCCAGCAAGAGGTCGTTTCCTTCGCCCCCGTAAAGAGTATCGCCGTCAAATCCAAAACCACCAGTCAGCTGATCATCCCCAAGGCCACCATATAAGGTATCGCTGCCGCCGAGGCCGCCATCGAGGATGTCGTTGCCTGCTCCCCCATCGAGCGTATCCCACGACTGTCCGCCGGTCATGGTGTTGTTCAAACTGTTTCCGGTTGCGCCCGCCAGGCCTACGCCGCTTCCGGCGCCGTAGGCAACTTGCAAATTCTCGACGTTGTCGGGTAGCAGGTAGGACGTCATTCTGTTCAACGTGACCGAGTCGAGACCCTCTCCCTCGAATTCGACAATGGTGTCATTGTTATCGTCGATTTGGTAATTGTCGTTCCCCAATCCGCCTATCAAGAGATCGAAGCCTTCGCGTCCCCACAGGGAGTTATTTCCGTCGTTTCCCGTGAGCACATTGTCCAAGGCGTTTCCGTTGGCGTAGCTGCCGCCATCTACCAGGACGACATTTTCGACGTTGGCCCAAAGGTCGGTGATACCGAACATCGCGTGAATCGTGTCGACTCCTTCGGAATCGATTTCAACTACCACTGCTTGTGAATCCCTGATCACATAAATGTCGTCGCCGGTTCCACCTCTCAGTTCGTCCGCCCCGCCGCCGCCATCCAGTGTGTCGTTTCCGGCGCCCCCGGTGATGACGTTTGCGGCCGTGTTGCCCGTCAGAACATTGTCCAGATCGTTCCCCAGGATGGTGAATGAACCAATTCCCGACAGGGTGGCATTTTCGACGTTCCCGAACTCCGATCCCAAGTCGACATTGCGGCCAATAACGACGGTATCGATGCCTTGATTGGCAAGCTCCACTACGGTATCCCCGGATGCGTCGATGACATAGGTATCGTTGCCGAGGCCCCCCGCGAGAACATTGGCACCGGTATTCCCGGTGAGGACATTGTCTCCATCGTCACCGGTGGCGTTGTAGTCTCCGGTTCCTGAAAGGGTGGCGTTTTCGACGTTGTCAAATTCGAGAGTCAGGTTTACGTCGCGGTTGATTACGATGGTGTCGCGTCCCTCCTCGGCAAGTTCCAACACGGAATCGCCCACCTGGTCGAAATAAAAGGTATCGTCACCTAGTCCTCCGACCATTGTGTCAACGCCTGTTCCGCCATCGAGAATATCGTTGCCACGCCCGCCGTCGAGAGTGTCATTTCCCTCTTGACCTTCCAGCCGATCGTCGCCATCCCCGCCATCGAGTCCGTCATCGCCGGCCTTGCCCTGCAGAACGTCGTTTCCGCCGTATCCGGCAAGAGAATTCGCGAGGGCATTTCCCCCGATATTATTGTTCTCGTCGTTGCCAGTCACGGCCGTAGCCATGCCGGCCAGTTCTACATTCTCTATCGAGAGAAAACCGATTCGCAGATCCACGCTTCGACTGCTGATTACTGTGTCATTTCCGGCGTTGAATTGTTCGACGATCAAATCGAGAGGATCGTCAACGACGTATGTATCGTCTCCGGCGCCACCGTCCAGGATATCCCGACCGGCACCTCCATCCAGAATGTCGTTACCCGCTCCGCCGACGAGGACGTTATTACCCGAATTGCCCTGGAGACGATTGTTCAGAGAATTTCCGTAGGCATTGATGCTGGCGGTTCCCGTCAGGACCACATTTTCTATTTCGACGATGCCCGGAGTTTCCAGCACGGTATTGAGCGTCGTGAAATAGTCGACGTCGAAGCTGACGCCGACCATGACAGTATCGGATCCCTGTCCCGAGAGTTCCACGATGTTTGACGTGGCAATGTTTCTGATGATGTAGGTGTCGTCGCCGGTACCTCCAGTCAGGATGTCCCGATCGTCCCGACTGGCGGATACGATTACACCGCCGCCGCCGCCGTCGAGGGTATCGTCGCCCGCGCCGCCCGTCAGGACGTTCTTCCCGGCATTGCCGGTGAGGACGTTGTCGCCGCCATCGCCGGTGAGGTTGAAGGCGCCCGTGCCGGTGATGGTGAGGTTCTCGACGTTGGTGAAGATGCCCGTGCCCAGCGTGATCAGCGTCGCGACCGAGACGTTGTAGGCGATCTTCGCCGTGTCCGTGCCCGAGCCCAACCCGGAGAGCTCGGTGATCGTGTCAGCCGTGTTGTCGAGGACGTAGGTGTCATCCCCCAAGCCGCCGCTCAGGGTGTCGTTGCCCGCACCGCCGTCGAGGATGTCCTTGCCCGCTCCACCGACCAGGATGTCGTTGCCCGCCAGACCGAGCAGGACGTTGTCGCTGTCGTTGCCGGTGAGCGAGTTGGCGAGCGTGTTGCCGGTGGCGTTGATGGCCGAGCCGATGAGTTCGAGGTTCTCGACGTTGGCGCCCAGGGTGAAGTTGACCGAGGATTGCACAAGATCAGTGCCCCCGGCCGTGCCGACCAGCTTCTCCTCGACCTTGTCCAGAAGGTTATCCACCACGTAGGTGTCGTCCCCCGCGCCGCCGTTCATCGCGTCCGCACCTTGCTTGCCGTCGAGGATGTTGTTGCCCTCGTTACCCAGGATCGTATTGTTCAGCGCGTTGCCGATGCCGTTGATGCCGCCCGCGCCAGCGATGAGGGTGAGGTTCTCGACGTTCGCGCCGTTCGTATCGAGGTTGAAGTCAGCCGACGTTTTCACTAGGTCCGTCCCGCCGGCGAGCAGTTCGATAACGGTATCGTTGTTGTCGTCCACGATGTAGATATCGTTGCCCGCGCCGCCCGCCATCGTGTCCGCGCCCACTCCGCCGTCGAGCGTGTTGGCTCCGGCGTTGCCGGTGAGGACATTGACCTCGGCATCGCCGGTGGCGCTGATCCCCGCCGTGCCGAGCAGGGTGATGTTTTCTATGCCGGGGAAGGCGTTCAAATCGAGACTGAAGGTTGCACTGATGGTATCGATCCCGCTCGAATCGATGATCGTGTCACCGGCGCTCAAGACATAGGTGTCGTTGCCGTCACCGCCGTTGAGGGTGTTGACCGAAGCATTGCCGGTGAGGACGTTGTCGCCGCCATCGCCGGTGAGGTTGAAGGCGCCCGTGCCGGTGATGGTGAGGTTCTCGACGTTGGTGAAGATGCCCGTGCCCAGCGTGATCAGCGTCGCGACCGAGACGTTGTAGGCGATCTTCGCCGTGTCCGTGCCCGAGCCCAACCCGGAGAGCTCGGTGATCGTGTCAGCCGTGTTGTCGAGGACGTAGGTGTCATCCCCCAAGCCGCCGCTCAGGGTGTCGTTGCCCGCACCGCCGTCGAGGATGTCCTTGCCCGCTCCACCGACCAGGATGTCGTTGCCCGCCAGACCGAGCAGGACGTTGTCGCTGTCGTTGCCGGTGAGCGAGTTGGCGAGCGTGTTGCCGGTGGCGTTGATGGCCGAGCCGATGAGTTCGAGGTTCTCGACGTTGGCGCCCAGGGTGAAGTTGACCGAGGATTGCACAAGATCAGTGCCCCCGGCCGTGCCGACCAGCTTCTCCTCGACCTTGTCCAGAAGGTTATCCACCACGTAGGTGTCGTCCCCCGCGCCGCCGTTCATCGCGTCCGCACCTTGCTTGCCGTCGAGGATGTTATTGCCGGTGCCGGTGATAGCAATTACATTGTTCAAGGCGTTGCCTGTGGCATTCACGTCCTGAAATGCTTCTATCGTCAGCTTTTCAACATTATCCGGTAGAGCAAACGAGGAGTTGTACGCGTAAATGATATCCGCGCCTTCTCCTGCAAGCTCAACCACGTGAGCCGCGGAATCGAAAAGGTAGTAGGTGTCGTCACCAACGCCGCCGCGCAGTTGGTCGTTGGCGTTATTGCCGTAGATGATGTCGTTACCTGCCTCCCCAAGTATGAAGTCCCCGCCGCCCCCGCCATTGATGGTGTCGTTCCCGCCGAATCCTCGAAGCACGTCGCCAAGCACGGTCCCGTAAATGTTGTCCGCGCCCGCGAATGGGGCCGTCAGCACATCCAGGGCGGTTAGCCCCGCAAGCGTGACGCGAGCGTCCTGGAGGTTGAAGAACATTTGCCCGAACGCATCGCGAAGATTCAGGGATGTCACCGGACTATTCAGCACCGCCGCTTGCGTGGAGCCGTTGAACGATCCGAAAAGTTCCAGGCGATATAAACCGGCCCCAATGATGATGTGTTGCCGTGTGGGAATGCCGTCAACGAACGGGTTGCCGGTGGCGATCTCCAGAAGGGCGGCTTCCAGATTCGACAGCCCCCAGAAACGGGAGAACATGTCGGCGCGTTCGGCTGAAAAGTTAAGTAAGGGCATGGCTCTCTCAGAAGTTGAGAAGAATCAGGATGTCACCGAAACAGATTTATCGCCGAATCCGGCATATTCACAAACACTTCGGATAAGCACGGGATCGCGCCGTACGTCGGCCAGGGGAGGTGGACCAGCGCATGACAAATGCAAGACCGCACTTTCTCATGACTGCCTCGGTCCGGTCAAAAACCGTCCGACCGGCGCGGATGGTCACTTTTCCGCATTCGTGCGCCATCCGATGCTCAAAGCGGATGTCGTTCCCAACCCCGATTCGCCTCAAGATATTGTTTTTGCTACCGCAGCATTTTCGCTGCCAGGATTATAGCAACCGGCATGCCATTCCCATATGCGTCCGGATTCGACCTGAGCCCGCGGAATCCAGATGTAAATCTCGCGTGTGACAGGCAGGCTTCCGTCATTTCGAAGAGCCGGCTTTAACCCCGTTCGCGTGCGGCCCCCGTTTACATGCGCGTCATCCAATCAATCCGAAAGGAACGTCCATGTTTGCCCGCCGCCTGCGTGTCCCGTTTGCCATGTTGTCCCTGGCCGCTTCGATCGCCGCTTTTGCGGCGGACGAAGGAAGCCACGCGATCACCATCTACAGCACTGTGACGCCCGGTTCGATCGCGCCGGAGCAATACCGTAACGGCGGGGGTGGCGGTGGCTTGCCGGGCTATGCGACCGTGCGCCACGAACGCGAAATCGCCCTGAACGCAGGCCGCAATACGATTCGATTCATGGACGTCGCCGGATTGATCGACCCAACCACCGTGTCGTTCTCCTCATTGACCGATCCCGTCGGCACGCGGGTCATGGAGCAGAATTTCCAGTTCGACCTGGTCAGCCCGGAAAAGCTGCTGGCGCGTTTCATCGATCGCGATATCGCGGTCGAGCGCATGGTCGGCAACAAGGTGGAAACGCTCGAGGGCAAGTTGTTGTCGACCCAGGGCGGCATGGTCATCAGGGAGGCAGACGGATCCGTGCGTACGCTGCCGTACAACGCCGGCGTGAAGCTGCCTTCGCTTCCCGGCGGATTGATCACCCGGCCAACCCTGGTGTGGGATGTGATCGCCGGCAAGGCCGGAACGCACAAGACGCGCGTGGCTTATCAAACCACCGGCATTACCTGGTGGGCGGACTACAACCTGACGTTCGCGGAGGGGAAGGATGCAAATTCCTGCAAGGTGGACGTCGGCGCGTGGGTCAGCATCCTCAACCAATCCGGCGGCAGCTATCCCGATGCGAAGATAAAACTCGTGGCTGGCGACGTGCACCGCGCCGAGCGCTTTCCGCAGGCCGCTCCGATGTTGGCGAAGTCGATGAGGAGCGAAGTCGCCGACGAGGCGCGTGGGTTTGCGGAAAAGACCTTCTTCGAATACCACCTGTATACACTGGGGCGACCCAGCTCGCTGCCGGACAATTCCACCAAGCAGATCGAATTGTTCCCGAAGGTATCGGGCGTGGCCTGCGAAAAGACTCTGGTGTACTACGGCCAGGCGGACCAATGGTACGGCGGCGGGCTGATGACCGACCGCAACTTCGGTGCGACCGGCAACAAGAAGGTCGATACCTACCTCTCGTTCAAGAATCGCGCCGAAGACGGGATGGGCGTGCCGCTGCCGTCGGGACGGGTTCGGGTGGCGGAGCTCGACACCGAGGACGGCAGCCTGGAGTTCATCGGCGAGGACCGCATCGATCACACGCCCAAGAACGAGACGGTGCAATTGAAACTGGGCAGCGCCTTCGACGTGGTCGGCGAACGCAAGCAGGTCGACTTCAAGGTCGATTCGAGCCGAAATACCATGACCGAGGAGATCGAAGTCAAGATCCGCAACCGCAAGACAGAACCGGTGCGGGTGATCGTGAAAGAGAACCTCTACCGCTGGACCAACTGGAAAATCACGCAGACCAGCCAGTCGTTCGAGAAGCACGACTCGCGCACGGTTTATTTTCCGGTGACGGTTGCGGCAGACGGAGAGGCGGTGGTGCGATATACGGTCCGGTATACCTGGTGACTGTTAGCCGGGCCGAAGCAGCTTCACTTGGCAGGACCGCATTTGCGGGAAGGATCCGCGACAGCCTTGCATTTCTGGAACGCCTCGGCCTTCGTGGTGCCATTCGCCGTCACATATGGAGCAAAGCAGTCGATGCTTTCCCGATACAGCCGGTACAAAGTTGCGCAATCGGTGCCATCGTTGGATGCAGATGATGGCTTGTTGCCACTGGCGGATCCGGGCTTGGCGGGTTTGTCCGGTGCGACGCGCGTCCTCTTTTGCGCTGCCTCTTCCGCCAGGGCTCTTTCCTTCGCGGCGCGGTCTTCAGCTTCCCTTCGCTGCTCCGCGCTGATCTCGCGTGGCCGTGATTCCATTCTCTTGGCCGATTTCTTGTATTTTTCGGGCACGACATCCGAGAACTGGGTTCGGCCATTTTCGTCGACCCAGCGATAGATGTCGGCTGCGTATAGAGGCGAAAGCAGCAGGGCACCGCACGTGAGCAAGGCCACGCAGCGAGCGAACGAAATGCAAAAGGAAAGAAGGGCGGATGTCGTCATGAAGCCTGGAGGATATCAAGACCGTTTCGGGGATGCGACCACAGCGGTGCCGTAGCACAGGACTTCCGTCAAGCCGGTCATGACCTCGGTCGCGTCGTAGCGCACGGCGACGATGGCGTTGGCGCCGAGTTGCTGCGCGTGCTCGCACATGAGCTCGAAGGCTTCGGTGCGGGCCTGCTCGCACAGGTTCGTGTAGATCGTGATGTTGCCGCCGAACAGCGACTGCAGCGCGCCGAAGAAATTGCCGACGATCGAGCGCGACCGGACCGTGATCCCGCGCACGATACCGAGGTTCTTCGCGATGTCGTGGCCGGGCAGATCGAACGTGCTCGTGATCATGGATTTCAGCATTGCCCCTCCCAGTGGATTGGATGGATCGAGCGGATTCCCGGCCGGAAATTCACTCCGCTTTTGCGCCGGAATCCTTGACGACTTTTCCCCATTTCATCGTTTGCGAAGCGATGAACGCCGAAAATTCTGCCGGCGTACCGCCCATCGGTTCGACCCCCTGGTTGTTGAATGCTTGCCTGATCTGGGCTAGCTTGAGGATGCCGTTGATTTCCGCGTTGAGTTTGGCGATGACGGGTCGGGGGGTACCCGCGGGCGCCACGACGCCGAACCATACCGACACATCGAATCCGGGCACGCCGGCTTCCGCGACCGTCGGTAAATCCTTGACGAACGGCGAACGTTCCTTGCTCGACACCGCAAGCGCGCGCAGTTTGCCGGCCTTCACTTGCGGGAGCACGTTCGGAACATTATCGAACATGAGGTCGACCTGACCGCCGATCAGGTCGGTTACTGCCGGCGCGCTGCCTTTGTATGGAATGTGGGCCATGTCGACCTTGGCCAGGCTCTTGAGCAATTCCATCGACAGGTGATTGGACGAGCCGTTGCCGGCCGACGCGTAGTTTAGGTTTCCCGGTTTTGCTTTCGCGACAGCCAGCAGGTCCTTTACCGATTTCACCGGCAACGCGGGATTCACGACGAGCAGGTTCGGCGTGGTGGCCGCCAGCACAATGGGCGCGAAGTCTTTTTCCGAATCGTAAGGCAGTGAAGCATAAAGCGCCGGATTTGTGACGAAGGCGAATGAAATGATCAGCAGCGTATAGCCGTCCGGCGCGGACTTCGCCGCAAGGCCGGTGCCGATCGTGGTGCCCCCGCCCGGGCGGTTGTCCACGATGACCGGCTGCCCCCATTTTTCTGTCAGCTTCTGTCCCAGCGTGCGCGCCAGGGTATCGTTGAAGCCACCGGGCGGGTAGGGAACGATGATGCGGATTGGTTTGTCGGGATAGGCTTCGGCAAATGCGAAAGGCGATTTGCCACAGAGGACGCAGAGGGCACAGAGAAAAAGGAAAAGAGGAAGACGAAGGTAAGGATGCAGGGAGGCTGAACTTGCGCAGGCGGATTTGATGCTGTTCATTGCCTCGACTCCATTCAAGATGACTGTGCGGGTCTTGCAGATTTCCTCTGTGACCTCTGTGCCCTAAATGGGTACTCCGACGTCCTGCGCCCGTAGGGTATCTGTGGCTAGTTCTTCCTGGTTTTTCTAGCCTCGAGGAATTTGCGCATGGCCTCCTGCGGTTCGCCGCTGGCATAAGCTTCCTTCTGAGCGGCCTTTGCCGCTTCCAGGGCCGCTTCGAAGCCGGCCTGGGTCAGCGCGCGGAATCGCTGCTTGGTCAGACGCAGCGCGGTTGGCGCGAGCTTCGCCATTTCCGCGGCGAGTGCCAGGGATTTGTCCATGACTCCCGCGCGCGGCACGAGGTGGTTGAGGATGCCGATGCCGTGGGCGACCTCTCCCGAGATCATGTCCCCGGTCAGGGAGAGTTCGATGTTCTTCGATAGCCCGAGATGCATGGTCATCAGGTACGAGCCGACGATGCTGGCCAGCCCGGCCTTGATTTCGGGCTGGCCGATTTTCATCTCCGGATAGCCGATGCGCAGGTCGGCGCACAACGCTATTTGGAATCCCGCGCCCGCGGCCACGCCGTTGAATGCGACCAGGCAGGGTTTGTCCAGGTCGCGCACCGCCGCGTACATCGCATGCTGCCGCGCGAGCCACGAATCGATGTTGTCCGCCGTGTAGCGGACGATTTCCTCCAGATCCTGGCCGGAACAGAACGCGCGCTCGCCGGCGCCGGTCAGGACCACTGCGCGCACGTCATCGGCCGCATTGAGTTCCGTCAGCAGCGTGATGAGCGTCTCGCGCATCTCCATGTCCACCGCATTGAGGACATCCGGCCGGTTCAACGTGACGATCGCCACCGCCTCCCGGCGCTCGAGCTTGACGCTGTTGCTCATGTATTCTCGCTCAAACGTAACTCGGACCTTCGATGACCGGATGGGCATCGAGGAAACCTTCGTCGAGTTCCAACCCGATGCCGTGCCCCTCCAGCGGCAGGACGTTGCCGTCCTTGTCTGTCTTGTATGGAGTCGACACCAGTTCGTCGCGGAACAGATTGTTTTTCGAAATGTCCGCTTCGAAGTAGCCGCCGTTTTCGATGGCTGCGAGGAAATGGATGGTGGCCGCCATGTTGAGACCGGTCATCGAAGTGTGCGGATGGATCGGCAGCTTCCAGCTGGAAGCCAGCGCCGCGATGCGTACCGCCTCGGTAATCCCGCCCGTCTTGGAGAGGTCTGGCTGCAGGATGGTGATGGCGCCATCTTCGATCACGCGATTGAATTCGAAGCGCGTGTAGTGATTTTCACCCGCGGCAAGCGGCAATCTGCCGTGACGCGCCGCTTCGCGGTAGGACATGTAGTCATGGGCGGGAAAGGGTTCCTCGAGCCAGCCCACATCCAGCTCGTCCAGTGCCGGCATCGCCGCGCGGGTATCGGCCACCGTGTATCCGGTATTCGCATCGGTGAGGATCGCCAGCCCGTCGCCAAAGGTCTTGCGCACTGTCGCGACACGCTCGATGTCGCGCGCGACGGTGTCGCCGATGCGCAATTTGATGGCCTTGTAGCCTGCCTGCACATGCGGTCGCGCTTCGTCTGCCAACGATTTCGGATCCTGGTAGCCGAGCGAAACGCCGCCGGCATAGGCAGGAATCGGCTTCGAGCGGCCGCCGAGCAGTTTGTACAACGGCAACTTCAGCGCCTTGCCGCGGATATCCCAAAGCGCCATGTCGATGCCGGACAGCGCGAGGCAGGAACCGGCGCCCATGCCGTGGCTGGCAAGCTGCTTGTCGTAGACTTTCTTCCAGACGCCGGTGATGTCGTTCGCATCCTGCCCGAGGACGAGCTGCTTCATGGTGGTATTGACCAGGTGCGCGACGGCGCCAGGACAACGGCCGTGGTGCGCTTCCCCCCAACCGGTTATGCCGTCTTCGGTGGACACCTTGACGATGACGGCATCGCGCTTTACGGCGCGACCGATGCCGAGCGTGACGCTGTCCTTGGGATTCACCGGAAAGGAAGTCGGATAGGCCCGTACGTCGGTTATGCGCAGGGTTGCCATGAGCGTTACTCCCGTTGTATTCGAATTATTTTTGCAGCAGGTCCACCGCAACGACGCGATAGGCAGGTCGGTAGGCGTTACGGAATGCCTCCGAATGGTGAATCACCGGATACCCTTCGCGCGCTATCTTCCCGAAGTAGGTGATGACCTCGTCGCGCGCAAACGGGATGCCTCCGGCCGCCGCGAGATCGCCCAGGCAACCGCAGAATTTTTCCAGTTTTTCGGGCGACGCAGGATATCTGTTCGCGGTGTCGATGAAGCCGCGGAGCAGGGCCTCGCGGTCGCCCCCGTCCGCCAGATAGCGGCGCAAATGGATGCGACCGAGCCTGCCGTCGGGCGAAATGATGTCCTGCGCCGGTTCGGTAGCGCCTTTTTCGAGCGCCGCTATTTCCTCATCGAGCCGCTTGCGCGCTGCAGCAGGATTGTCCACCGCATGGCCGGCGCCGAGCGCAGCCTGATGCAGGAGCTTGTAGATGTCATCAAGTTGCATTGCGGGATAACGTTGCAGGTGATCGGATAGCAATTGACTGACGAATTTCATGCGACGCTCCGGAACAATGCCGCCATCTTAATCCAAGGGAGTGTTTCAGATTGAGACGGGTTGCAAAGAGCATTACGTAAGGCTAAGGTTGGATTCCCTTCTTGTCGCTGGGCAGGCGTGAACACCGGGGAATCGCGCCTTGCAAGACTGAAATCAGTTCGCCCGACCAGACGGGTCCCGGCAGCGGATCAGAAACTCCGGAGTGCTTTTATGGCGCCTGAACTGCTCCTCAATGCTACGAGGCGACAGGGTCGGGCGCGAGGTGCCCGCGTCGGAAAAGGGGCGCGGGTTGTCAGTGTCTACAATCTCAGTACAACAATGAGGAGAGCAAGGGGATGACTACGACAACCAAGCAGGAGTTGTTCGATCTCGGCGAGCCCGAGCAAGAGGAGCGAGGGGACGGCGCCGGCCGCCGCCGGTTCCTGGCGGGACTTGGCGCGGGAGCGCTCGCGCTCGGTGCGGGGATTGCGCTGGGTGAGGAGAAGGGGCCGAACGTGACCACGGTGACCACTCCGCCTCGGGATTTCGGCCCGAATGCGGCGCCGAACGTCTATTTCTGGGATCCGGACGTCCTCGCGGTCGATCCGTCCTTCAATGGACTCGCGCAGCCGAATGCACCTATCCAGCGTTTGTGGACCGGCGCGCTGTGGGCCGAAGGTCCGGCGTGGAATTCGCAAGGACGCTACCTGTTGTGGAGCGATATCCCCAACAGCCGGCAAATGCGCTGGATCGAGGATGACGGTCACGTTTCCGTGTTCCGCAATAATTCCAACAACAGCAACGGCAACATGTTCGACTTCCAGGGGCGCCAGCTTTCCTGCGAGCACCTGACCCGGCGCGTCGTGCGCTACGAGCTCGACGGTTCGATTTCGGTGCTCGCCGATTCCTACAAGGGCAAGCGGCTCAACTCGCCCAATGACGTAGTGCCGCACCCGGACGGCAGCGTCTGGTTTACCGACCCGCCGTACGGCGCGCAGCTTTACGAAGGCACGCCGGATCCCGCGGGAGGCAAGAGCAACGCGAAAGGCAAGCTCAACAACAAGGTCGGTCAGCCCGTGGGTGTCAGCGACGCGAGGCAAGAACTGCCCACCCAGGTCTACCGCCTGGATCCCAGCGGCCGTCTCGATGCTGTGATCGTTGACGACAAGGTGCCGAACCCCAATGGCCTGTGCTTCTCGCCCGATTACAAGAAACTGTATGTTTCCAGCACCGGGCCGGCCGGCAAGGGCGACATCCACGTGCTGGATGTCGGCGCAGACAACAAGCTGTCGAACCAGAAAGTGTTCACCGACTGCAAGGTGGACGGCGTGCATTGCGGCCCGGACGGCTTCCGTGCCGACGTGTTCGGTAATCTCTGGTGCGCAAGCAATGCCGGCCGCGCGGTCGGCTACAGCGGGGTAACAGTGTGGAGCCCGGAAGGCAAGCTGCTCGGCCGGATTCGGCTGCCCGAGATTTGCGGCAACGTGACCTTCGGCGGTCCCAAGCGCAACCGGTTGTTCATGATTGCAAGCCAGTCGATTTACGCCGTCTACACCGCGACGCAGGGCGCATCTCCCGGCTGAGTTTGACGCCGGAAGTATCGCCGAACTCCGTCGCGTCGGACGGGGGCGAATATCGGCGGTGACCGGTTCGCCGTAACGACAAAGCCCGCGCACATCGGTGCGCGGGCTTTTTTTCGCATCAGGCAGATAGCGCGCCCCTCGGAATTCCGCCAGGAATTAGCTGATACGGACCATTGGCGCGCCCTCACGCTGCACCGCAGAATGCTGTCCCCTCCAAATCCTGCGGCTCACGCATTTCATTTTGAAATATTACTGTGAAGCGGTTGCCAATTACGTTTTGTAAGATTAGTGTTCAACGTCGCTAGAATCGACGCCGGAAGTGCCAATTCCGGCGCGGCCAACTGGAAACGTTCGGCGGGCAGCGCACAGGGAATTCAACCTGCCGATGGCACGGTTGAAACAAAAAGGCTGGCAGGGGTGGGAGCAGTCCTTTCAAATCTGAGGAGGAAATACGAACATGGAACGAGAACAACAGAACGTGCCGGCGAAAACCGGCGCAGAAAGACCGGCCGCTATGAGCCGTCGCAGTTTTCTGGCGACTGCCGCGGCGGGTGCGGCGGTAGCGGCTTCCGCGGGCGCCGCGTTTGCCGGCACCGACAAATTCGGCCGGGACCGCGATTGGACCGGGAACGAAACGGTTACCTACCCGGAGCCTGCATTCGAGGTAAAGGACAAGCGTTTCTCCGGCCGCCAGGGCAATGCAACGCTGCAGCGCATCTGGCACGGTGAAGGCAATGACCGCGCATTGTGGTGCGAGGGTCCGGTGTGGATGGGCGACTGGGGCTGCCTGTTGTGGAGCGACATCCCGAACCATCGCGTGCTGCGCTGGAATGAAGACGACGGTCGTGTCAGCGTGTATCAGACCGAGTCCGGCTATTCGAATGGCCACGGTCGCGACAACCAGGGCCGATTGATCGCCTGCGAACATGACACGCGCCGCGTGCGCCGCCGCGAATACGACGGGTCGTGGACGATTCTGTGCGACAGCTTTGACGGCAAGAAACTCAATGCGCCGAACGATGTTGCCACGTACAGCGACGGCTCGCTCTACTTCACGGACCCCGGCTACGGCATCATGGGGCCGTACGAAGGCCACAAAGCCGAGTTCGAATTGCCTACGCGCGTATATCGCATCGATACCTCGGGCAAGGTCACCATCGCCGCCGAAGGCCCGATGCGTCGTCCGAACGGCATTTGCTTTTCGCCCGACTTCAAGCGCTGCTACGTAGTCGACACCGGCGCGACGGATGGCCCGGGCAATCCCGCCAACATCATCGTCTTCGACGTGAAGAGCAACGGTGCATTGTCCAATCCGAAGCAGTTTGCCGACTTCGCGCCAGGCTTCACCGATGGAATTCGCTGCGATACCGACGGCAACGTCTGGTGCGGCTGGGGCTGGGGCGGGATGGATACCAACGGCGTGCGCGTGCACCATCCGGATGGCACGCTGCTGGCTTTCCTGCACACGCCGGAGGTTATTGCCAACCTCGTGTTCGGCGGCACCAAACGCAATCGCCTGTTCATGTGCGGCAGCACGTCGATCTACTCGATCTATGTGAACGCCGTCGGTCACGCGCTCAGCTGACAGGTACCGGGTCGGTCCGCCAGGACCGGACCAAAGAAAAAACCCGCGCGGCGCAGGCCGCGCGGGTTTTTTTCATGGCTTCCTGGAAAGTGCGCCGTGGTCCCCGGCGCGCCGCGTTCAGAACGGCATCGAGTAGCCGATCGTGACATAGTCGGCATAGTCGTTTACTTGCGTCCACTCGACGTCGATGATGCCTCTTCCCATGCGGATCCCGACGCCGATGCCCGCGGACAGATTAACGTCGTGATCGAAGTCGTCGTCCCAGTAGGCCAGGCCGAGTTTCGCTTTCAGGTGGATGTCGCCGTCGGTGCGATACACGCCGTACGCCGCCACGGAATTGATGTTCCAGTCGTGGTTGGTGCCGATCTCGCCGTCGGTTACGCCGAGGTTCAGGTCGGCTTCCCAGGAAAAATTGCCCTGGATCTGCTTGCCCAGCCGGCCGCCGATAGTCATGCCGGAGTCGTTGTCGGAGCCGTGCGGCTTGGCGAAGCCGACCATTCCGCCGAACATCATGCCTTTGGTAAGGTCGTTCATGTTTTGCGCCATCGCCGCGCTGGACAGCATCGCGGCGGCCAGTCCAAATGCCATCAGGATTTTCTTCATATGGGCTCCTCTCAAGCTGAAGTGTTGCGATAGGTGCGAGCAGCGCATCCTGCTCAAGCGCTTAGTCGGAATACTGCGGAAATAGTTCTGTCCGGCCACTCAGCGCCAGGACAAAGCGGAGGAGTGTCGTTTCGCGGCGACAGCCGTCCCGCGCCAGACGCAGGCGAATCAGAGCTGTTTTCTTATCAGCTCGCCGAGCCTGGCGACGGCCTGCGCGACCTTCGGCGACCACGATTCTGCGCAACCGATGCGTATGCAATTGCGGTAGCGGCCGGTGGCGGAAAACAGCACGCCGGGGCCGAAGGAAATATTGTTGCGCAGTGCCAGGCGGAACAGCGCGACCGAGTCGCACGCTTCCGGCAGCTCGAGCCAGAGTATGAATCCGCCCGCCGGTCGCGTAATGCGGGTGCCGGCCGGAAAAGACTCGGTGATCGCCGTCGACATGTGCGCGACCTGGTCGCGGAACACGCGGCGCAGGGAACGCAACTGACGGTCGTAGCCGCCACTTGCCAGAAATTCGGCGATCACCAGTTGCAGCAGTTCCGGGCAGCCTACCGAATTGATGAACTTGAGCATCTGCACCTGAGCATGCCAGCGGCCGGGCGCGACCCAGCCGAGCCGGAAGCCTGGCGCCACGGTCTTCGTGAACGATGAGCACAGCATGACGTTCCCGGTGCGGTCAAAAGCCTTCGCCGGCAGCGCCCGCTCGTCGCCATAGTGAAGGTCGCCATAGACGTCGTCCTCGATCAGGGGCACGCCGCGCTTGTCGAGCATGCGCACCAGGCGCTTCTTGTTTTCGTCGGACATGGTGAAGCCGAGCGGATTCTGCGCATTGGGCATGGCAATGACGGCCGCGATCTTCGAGCGCTCGAGCGCGAACTCCAGCGCATCGAGTGAAATGCCTTCTCGCGGATGCGTGGGGATCTCCAGCGCCTTGATGCCCAGGCTTTCCAAAGTCTGCAGCAACCCGAAGTAAGTGGGCGACTCCAGTGCGATGGTGTCTCCGGGTTTGGCGATCGCGCGCACGCACAGGTTCATCGCTTCCATCGCGCCATTGGTCACGATGATCTCCTTGGCGGCAAGATTGCAGCCGAGGTCGAGCGAGCGGCGTGCCACCTGCCTGCGCAATTCCTCGTTTCCTGGCGGGAGGACGTATTGCGTCAGCGACAGGGGCTTGCGGCGCGCGATGGAGGACGTCAGTCGTTGCAGCTTGCCGGTAGGCATGTACTCCGGCGGCGGACAGGCGGTGCCGAACGACATTACACCCGGGCGCCGGGCATCCAGCACGTCCTGCACCAGCGCGCTGATGCCGACCAGCTGCGGCGCCTTCGGCGGATTCGAGATCGACGGTTCGTCCGCCACCGGCATGCGATGGCGCACGTAGTAGCCGGCATTCGGCTTGGCTTCGATTAATCCCCGGTTTTCCAGTACTTCATACGCCCGCAACACGGTTGCAACGGATACCTTGCGCTGCGTGGACAGGCGCCGCACGGACGGCACGCGTTCCCCGGCTCTCAGGGTTCCGGCGGAGATCATTCCCGATATCGAATCGGCGACGGTTTCGTAAAGCACGGCTGTCTGTGTCATGGAGGCACTCTACTCAACTTTCCAGCACAGTGGGATCCGAAGCTTGGAATTCACGTGACTTGAAGTCGCGGC